>QWBY01000114.1_pt1 | contig 65097 bp, 61 predicted proteins | sample 1972471 | NCBI WGS metagenome assembly QWBY01 (sample SAMN09866722, study PRJNA288562) | Human gut metagenome isolate term6_stool, whole genome shotgun sequencing...
GATCGGCTGATTGCCGTGGGCGTAATTGCCCATCCCCATCACCTGCATCTCGCGGATCTCGTGTATGACAAAGCCATAGTAGCTCTCGTCAAAGATCGGCGGGAGAGAAAAAACGGAGTCTAGCATCTGTACGAATGGCTCTCTACCACCCATCAGGTCGATCAGCCCCTGTGGATCGTGAAAGACAGACCAAGTGTAGTGCCAAGAGTTGCCCTCGGTAAAGTCTCCTCCCCACTTAAGCGGATTAAAGTCAGGGGCAGCCGTGCCATCCTTCAGGCGGCCACGCATCAGCTTGTGCGTGGGGTCATAGAGGTGGCGGTAATTCGTGGCAGCCCTTGCGTAGGGACTCAGCTCATCGTCACTCTTCCCCAGTGCCTTACCGAGTCTCCAGATGCACCAGTCATCGTAAGCATACTCGAGCGTACGCGCTGCACTCTCATTGATCCCCACATCGGAGGGGACATAGCCGAGACGGTCGTACCACTCCCACCCGAGACGTCCGGTCGCGGATACCTTAGGGTGGACTGCGTGAGCACCATGGGTGACGGCATCCCATAGTGTCTCCTCGTCGTATCCTCTCAGGCCGGTGAGATAGCCGTCAGCGACGACTGAGGCGGAGTTATTCCCAACCATGATGTCTCGATGTCCCGGGCTGGACCACTCGGGCAGGAAACCGCTCTCACGGTAAGCACTCACGAGACCCGCTTGCATATTTGCAGCCTCCTCAGGGTACAGTAGATTGAGGAGCGGGAATAGTGCCCTGAATGTGTCCCAAAAACCGGTGTCGCCATAGAGATACCCCTCATAGACCTGGCCGTCGTAAGGACTGTAGTGGACCATCGTCCCCGACTCATCGTACTCATAGAGGCGACGTGGGAAGAGCAGGCACCTGTAGAGCGTGGAGTAGAAGGTCCTCATATCGTCGACACTCTTTCCCTCCACCCGGATGCGCCCGAGGAGTCTGTTCCACAGCTCTCGTCCCTCCTGCTCCAGTTCGTCGATACCCTTTGACACCGCCTCTCGCTGGTTGAGCTCCGCCTGACTCGGACTGACAAAAGAGGAGGAGACAACCAGCTCGACCATTGCACCCTTCTCAAAAGCAACCACAGCTGAGATATGATCTCCCTCCGCCTGAGGCGAGTCCACCTCTTGCCCCTCCTTATATATATGGTGTAGCCGGAAGGGGCGGTCCGCCTTCACCACAAAGTGGCACCTAAAGTTGTCCGCCACCCCGCCACTATTCTTGCTGCTGTACCCGGTAATGGTCTGCGCCCTTTCGTCCACGGTGATCGCAGACCCTCCATCGAGAGCATCGAGGACAAGGTAAGGCGTCCGCCCCTCAGGGTAGTCGACCCGAAACCTTGCCGCCCGCTCAGTCGGCACCATCGTTACCCGGGTATCGTAGTCTGCCAGATAGACACGATAGCTGTAGGGAGTAGCCACTTCAGAGAAGTGAGAGAACCACGATGCCCTCTCGTCCTGATCGGGAGAGGGATTGTCCGTCGTAGGCATCAGGACCAGCTGGCCATAGTCATTCATCCATGGACTAGGCTGGTGGGTCTGCTTGAAGCCCCTGATCTTCTGTGCGTCATAGGTGTATTGCCACCCATCGCCCATCTTACCCGTTAGGGGTGTCCAAGCGTTCATTCCCCATGGCCTGGAAATCACAGGATAGGTATTTCCGGCGGAGAGATCATGACTGCTGTCGGTACCCATCAGCACCTGGACATAGTCCACCGGCTCTTGGGCAAAGAGACCGGTAGAGAGGAGGATAAAAAGGGATGCGAAAGAGAGAGTGCGTCTAATCATTTGGACTCTATGCTTAGCACCTCACCGATAAGGTCATAGTCGGCGGTGCCGGTGATACATACCTGACAAAACTCCCCCACTCTCGCCTCACCCGTAAGGATCACCTCGGGATCCACATCAGGCGAGTCGTACTCCGTCCTACCGACATAGTGTCCCTCCTCAGCTCGGTCTACCAGTACCCTGAGCGTCTTACCCACCATTGACTCCGCTGTCTCTATGGCAATCTCCTGCTGCAGGGTCATCAGGCGGTCGTAGCGATCCTCCTTGACTTCCTGCGGGACATTGTCGCTGTAGTGAAGGTAGTCGTAAGTCCCCTCCTCATGGGAGTACATAAAGGCACCCATACGCTCAAATCGCTGCTCTCTGACAAAGTCCATCAGCTCCTCAAAGTCCTCATCCGTCTCCTCCGGATGCCCTACCATCAAGGTCGTCCGGATCGCTATGCCGGGGACCTCCTCACGCATACGTCGTAGGAGCTCCTCTGTCTCCTGACGGGTCACTCCCCGTCGCATCACTCGCAGCATATGGTCGGAGGCGTGCTGGAGGGCAATGTCGAGATACTTACAGACCTTGGGCTGCTCGCGCATCACCCTCAGGAGATCCATCGGGAACTGTGCCGGATAGCCATAGTGGAGCCTCACCCACTCGATCCCGTTGATCTGGCAGATCTTCTCGATCAGCTTAGGCAGTCGTGGCTCTCCATAGAGATCCCGTCCGTAATAGGTGAGATCCTGTGCGATGACGAGCAACTCCTTCACTCCCGAGGCGGCCAGACCTCTCACCTCCTCGAGGATCTCCTCCTCCGGTCGCGAGATGTGCTTTCCGGTAATGATCGGGATGGCGCAGTAGGCGCAGTGCCGACTGCATCCCTCCGCAATCTTCAGGAAAGCATAGTGATCCGGCGTGGTCGTCAGGCGGGAGTCAGCGACAGTACTATGATATGCCTTCCCCAGGTGAGTGATCAGATCCTTCCAGTCAAATTTTCCATATATCCCATCCAGTTCCGGGATAGCCCCCCTCAGCTCCTCCCGGTATCGCTCACTGAGACAGCCCATGACATAGACCTGCCCTACCTGTCCCGAGGACTTACCGGAGACCACCTCGAGGATCATATCGATGCTCTCTTTCTTGGCACTCTCGATGAAGCCACAGGTGTTGACAACTACAATCTCGCCCTCCACCCTCTCGGGGTTATGGCAGACCGTGTAGCCACTCTCCGCAAATTGTCTCATAAGCCGCTCCGAGTCGATCAGGTTCTTGGAGCAACCCATGGTGATGACGTCTACCCTATTCTTCCGCATAAGCCGAGCTGTCAGAGAGAACCCTCAAAGAGGGAGGCCACGAACTCCTCCTTATTGAAGAGCTGCAGGTCAGTCATCTGCTCCCCGAGACCGATGTACTTGACCGGGATCTTGAATTGGTCCGAAATGCCAATCACCACCCCACCCTTGGCAGTACCATCCAGCTTAGTAATGGCGAGGGTATTGACGTCGGTCGCCTCGGTAAATTGCTTGGCCTGCTCAAAGGCATTCTGCCCGGTGGAGCCGTCCAGCACCAGCAGGATCTCCTGCGGTGCCTCCGGATGAACCTTCTGCACCACTTTGCGGATCTTCGAGAGCTCATTCATCAGCCCCACCCTATTGTGGAGTCTCCCGGCGGTGTCGATGATGATCACGTCTGCGCCATTGGCCTTGCCGTGCTCGACGGTATCGTAGGCGACTGAGGCCGGGTCGGAGCCCATCTTCTGCTTGATGACCGGGACACCGACACGCTCTCCCCAGATCTCCAGCTGCTCGATGGCCGCAGCGCGGAAGGTGTCCGCAGCCCCAAGTATTACATTGAGCCCCTCGCTCTTATACTGATAGGCAAGCTTGCCAACGGTGGTGGTCTTACCCACGCCATTGACCCCCACGACGAGGATCACGTACGGCTTGACCTGCTTGGAGAGGTCAAAGGAGGTGCCATCCTCCGTCTCATTCTCAGCCAAGAGCGCTGCGATCTCCTCCTTAAGCAGTCGATTGAGCTCCCCGGTGCCCACATACTTATCCTGAGCGACACGCTTCTCGATCCGGTCAATGATCTTCAGCGTCGTCTCAACGCCTACGTCACTGGTGATGAGTATCTCCTCGAGCTTATCTAGTACCTCGTCATCCACCTTGGACTTTCCCGCTACGGAGTGGGAGAGCTTGTCGAAGAAGCTCTGCTTCGTCTTCTCCAGACCGGTGTCCAGTGTCTCTTTCTTTTTCTTAGAGAATAATCCAAAAAATCCCATCGCTCAATATCTTTAATCCATTCTTGTCTTGTAATCCTCATACCCATAGGCTCGCAGCAGATCCGGTGTACCATCGCTGTGGAGTAGGTAAATAGAGGGGTGAGAGATGCCATTGAACATAGTCGTCTTCACCGTTGTGTAGTGTATCATATCCTCGAATATCAGTCGCTCCCCCACCTCCGGTTCATGGTCGAGGTACCAGTCGCCCATCACATCCCCGCTGAGGCAGCTGTTGCCACCCACACGATAAGGGCCATAGACATGCTCCTCGTCTTGCACCATAGAGGATCCCCGGATGACAGGCTGATACGGCATCTCGAGGCAGTCGGGCATATGGCAGGAGAAGGAGGCATCGATCATCAGCGTGGTGACACCACCATGGGTCACCCGGTCGAGGATCGTCGTGATGAGTGGCCCGGTCTGCCAAGCAAAGGCACTCCCCGGCTCCAGGATCACCCGCAGGTGAGGATAGCGCCGGTGGAAGTCGGTGAGGAGCTTGATCAGCAGCTCCACGTCGTAGTCCTTCCGCGTCATCAGGTGACCGCCCCCAAAATTGACCCACTTAGCTCGCTCAAGATAGCGACCGAACTTCTCCTCAATCACGCTCAGCGAGCGCGCAAAGGTGTGCGAGTCGTCCTCGCAGTGCGAGTGGATGTGGATCCCCTCGATCCCGGCCGGTAGCTCATCAGGTAGATCTGAGAGCGGCACGCCTAGCCTCGAGTCCGGTGAGGCGGGATTGTAGAGGTCGGTCTCGATCTCGCTGTACTCAGGATTAAGCCTAAGACCACAGCTGATCGGATGCCCGGCATAGTCGCGGACCGTGGGATACCAGTGGTCAAATTGGGAGAGAGAGTTAAAAGTAATATGGCTACTACAACGCAGGATCTCCTTCATCTCATCCGGACGATAGACCGGAGCATAGGTATGGGTCAGAGAGCCCATCTCCTCGTAGCCCAGTCGTGCTTCCGAGAGGGAGCTGGCAGTAGTGCCACTGATGTATTCCCTAAATATCGGGAAGGTCTTCCAGAGGGCAAAAGCCTTAAAGGCCAATATGATCTCCACGTCCGCCTCGACCGACACGCGACGTATCAGCTCCAGATTACGCCTCAGGAGCGTCTCCTCCATCACATACGAGGGAGAGGGTATATTGTGATAGCATTCCTTCATTACTCAAAGGTACCAATTTATTGAGGTCGTCCCATAAGAAGTCACCAGACGTGCTGAAAAAGCCTGCCGGACACACCTACAGACAGCCAATCAACTGTGTACTTTTTCCAGAAATTGCATAGAAGACACCATCAATCTAATACCGATATTAGGCTTCTCTAATACCGATATTAGGCTTCTCTAATATCGGTAAAAGAATTCGGTAAAAGAATTAAGCCTGACGTCGAGGGGTTTTTCCATCTTCTGCCAACAGAATCTCCGGGGTCAGGTAGACATCTCCTCTGCAGCGGAGGTATAAGAATTCGGTAGGTGAGAAAGAATTGCTTATTTTTGTCTCAGTAAAGAACAATTACCCTTGCCAACATCAAAATCAACCATCTCTATATGAGTCACACATTAGATAATATCGACATCAAGATCCTTAAGGAGCTTCAGCAAAATGGGAAGATGACCACTAAGGAGCTTGCCAACCGCGTTGGGCTCTCTCAGTCACCTGTCTTTGAGCGACAGCGCAAGCTGGAGCAGGAGGGATACATCGTGAGGTACGCTGCCATCTTGAGTCCCCAAAAGACGGGAAATAACATCCAGGTGTGGTGCAACATCAAGCTTAAGAAGCACGCACAGGAGATGGGACAGGACTTCATGAGCAAGATAGTTGACTTCGACGAGGTGGTTGAGTGCTACAACACTTCGGGGGACTACGACTTCATGGTGAAGATCCTTGTACACGATATGTCAGAGTACCAAAATTTTGTACTCAACAAGCTCGGCACAATCGACAGCATCGGCAGCCTCGACAGTGTCTTCGTGCTGGGAGTAGTCAAGCAGACACCGGCTCTTCCTCTGAAGAATATTGATGAGTGAGAGTCCCAGATACTCAGGGGTGGAGGGTAAGCAGTAGCATAGCTCCGTAGGAAGACTTGCGGTAGGGGTACTGCCGACCGGTGACGAGGGGGGTACGTATATCCTCTCTCCAAAATCCTCTGATGGAGAGGCTCCGAGAGCAGTGATAGTCCAGAGTCAGTCTCAGGCTGTGGGTGTCAAGTCCCCGCAGCCTACTTTGAGTGGAGCGTCTGAGGTCTGCCTCCTCCAGCGATGTGTGCGTAAAGGAGTACCCAAGGGCACTCTCGAGGCTGGTAGAGGTGGAGGACAGCAAGGGGAGGCTTGACCGAATGAGGGGAGGAAGCTTGAGCTGATACCGGAGTGAGATGTCACACCTCCGATCGGTCTGAGAGAGGAGTCTGAGACTCTCCGTGAGGAGGGAGTGCGACTTACTGAGGACATATGCCGCTGAGAGCGTGAGGCTCTTGCCGACTGAGGTGTCCAGCCCCAGCAGAGGGCTGAAGAGGTCGGTGGTGGTGATCGTCTGCAGATCATATGGTGCGCTGCTCCCGGTGTCGCTCCTCAGGCGGTAATCGGGCAGCTCGAGGAGCCCTCTGTATTGATGCTTGATCAGGAGTCGGGGTGTAAGCGATCGCACGGCGTCAGAGAGCGAGGAGAGGTCGATCGTGAGGAGCCAGTTGGGAAGAAGATTGAGCGATGAGGGTAAGCCCCGCTGCATTTTGGGACTAACGAGATATCCGGATGCGAAGCGGTCAATGGCCTGCTCGGTGGTTGGGTTTTCCGTCAACTCTCTTAACAGTCGCTCCGTCCGATCGCCTCGAAGCCCAATGGTGGACATCGTGAGCCGTCCGCTCATATCAACTACATCACCGGTGATGCTGCTACATATATAGGAGTTGCTCTTCGTCTGAGTGAGGAAGAGCTCTACAGAAAGTCCTCGGACCGGTTGCAGGCTCAGAGCGCAGGAGAGATCGTCCTTGACAAAGTAGGAGGGAAGGCGACTGAGAGAGCTATCGTCCATTATCCATCGAGACCTTACCGCATGACCTATCTCACCTGCGTAGTCGCTGATGCTAAGCATATAGCCGATCGTGGGGGACAGCAGCTGCCTCTGATGACCGAAGCCAAAGATCTTGCCTGCCTCGGGCAGGAAGCCGGGGATCATACTTCCGCCATCGTGACTGTATCTCAGCCGAAGCTCCCCCACCCGCTTGGATGCCTTGCTGAGGTCGTACCGTGCTTGGAGATCAAGGCGTCCATTATTCTTGATGGTGTGCCCGCTCGACCGGTCGCCCACCACAACACCTCGTCTCCAGCTGTAGTCTCCGCTATAGGATAGACTGGCATACAGCGGCGACAGGAGGGAGTGGCGCATACTCGGGGTATGGAGTGTGATGCTATAGCGCCCCTGATACCTGTCGGTAGTGCCAAGTGCGACAATGGAGCGGAGGATCCGGTCCGTGAATAGCCGGAAAGAGAGGTCACTCTCCCCTTGGGCGACCTCCGGAGGGATATTGTCAATGAGGGCAAAAGTATTGCTGTGGATGGTGAGTGAGCAAAAGTCGACAGGCGACCACTTGATGCCCAGAGAGCGGTCCCAGAGCCAATTCCGATAAACCTGAGCGGACTGCTCCTTCTCCTCCCCGGGTGTGGGCATGAGAGACGTATTGTCCACTCGACTCCACCCACTATGGAGCCTGAGGTAATCCCCATCGCCCCCCTCTGCCCGGTAGTCTATGGTGGTGTGCATCCGTCTATTTTTCTCCTCTATCACCTGGGGATCCTTGCGCTGATGATGGGTGAGGTCGTAGGAGAAAGTGAGATCGGACCTTGACTTATCACCCGAGGTGAGTGGCTCTCCCTCGGGACTCACTCTCCAGTTGCTGAGGCTGAGATGATCAGCACGCTCGAGGTAAATGGGCTCCCTCCCCCGGTAGGGCAGATCGGTGTCGTAGGGGTCATAGTGCGGTGTCCTTTTATTCTCAAGAAATGTATATCGGACAGGCGCTTGGATGCCCAACTCTCGAGGTAAAAGCTTGCCCAGCTCCAGCATAGTCTCCAGGTCAATATAGGTTTGTGTGAGTTGCTGCCGGAGACGGACATCATTTCGTATGTCGCCATAGCCACCGGACTGACCACCGACCTTAAGACTGGCGGAGCCAAGGTCGGAGAGTGTCGCCTGTATGTCGGTGAGCCAAGCACTGCCACCCATTTGACCGGCGCCTGAGACGGTGAGCTCATTGACCCACACCTCTGCACTGATGCGCCCACTGCTCCGGTTTCGAACGCCGATCAAGATAGCTGAGACGTTGCCGAGGGAGGGATAGCCCTTGATTGAGACTCTGCCTCTTATGTAGAGCTCCCTCTTATCAAGAGCTCCCTGAGAGGCACGCTCCTGCTTCAGTCCGGTCAATTCGCGAAGATCGATCTGTAGGACATTGGAGAGGGGCCAGATCAAGTCCTGCTTCTCCGAGGTGCTCATCCTGCTGTAGTCTCTCCTTGGGGTCACCATCAGGGGGAGACGATACTCGTAGTAATTGGCGGAGTAGTCCGATCCCAGTCGGACAAAGAGCTCAAGATCCCGATCCCTTACTTCTCCCTCGGCATGGGTATGAAGTGTAAGAAACCGGTAGTGGCGCAGGTCAAGATCGGTAGCCCGATAGACCGCTGCCACCTCGTCCTTCTCCATACTGGGGATCGAGAGGGCAAGTGCCTTCTCATCATAGCGAGCGAAGGAAAGGGTGCCACGCCTCCGGTCACGGGCTACCCCCTTAGGGGAGACGTAGGGAATGGGAGATCTGCCCGAGTCCTCCTCAAGGCTGTGGGTCTGCAAGGTCAGCTCAGCATTGGACCGGTCGGGATCGATGGCCGAGGTGTAGCGCTGCCAGGGCGAGGAGATAAGTCGGAGGGAGGCGCACCTGAGGTGTATCGGCTTGTCAAAGTGCTGAAGGGTAAGCCGAATCGACTCAATATCCTGCATCGTGGGATGAGCACCGGAGGTAGCATCGTACTTTGAGAGCGGGATGGTAAGCTTGACCCACCTTGAGGAGCGTCCGTCCTCCTCCCGGATCTCCACCTCTCCGGAGTACCACTTTCCCCCCGGACGTAGCGCCTCCTTAGTCACCGACACGTGATAGCGAAAGTAGCCATCAGTAGTAGATAGTACGCCGTCTCCATTGAGGTCCTCGCTATCCGGCAGATCGGTCCGTGCCGACTGGTGCCCCTGGATGAGCCGCGGCAACGAATTTCCCTCCGTACCATTGATATACTTATATCTGCTCAGTATGTCCGCCTCCACCCTGTCCCAGTGGTCCCCGAGGTAGAAGTGGTAGTCATCACCGGAGGGGTCCTCGAGTGGCGAACCGGGTAGCTGAACTCCTCCCACACTCCATGCCTGTGGATCGATGTGGGTAGCGACAGACTTGAGATATGAGGAAAAGAGGACCTGCTCATCCGACGAGGAAATACCGTCCAAGCCGACATCCTGCTCCTTGATGCCCTGAGAGGAGAAAGAGCGGGACGAAGGGAGCGTCTCCGAGCGCCGACCATAGGGGGTAGTCACTTTGGGGAGGTCACTCTCAAAGTCGAGAGCGCCATCCGGGATGATCTCCTCAGAAAATCTGCCGAGATCGACCATCAAGTCCCCCTCCGGGGCATCGGGACGAATGGAGAAAGGATCCAATACCCAGAGCTCAATGGAAGCGATACGCTCCTTCTCCAAGTCCCTTATCTCCAGAGGGGAGACGATGGATGCCCAGTTGTCGTGAGGTCGAGCAAGCTTGCCATCCGACGCCCAGCCCTCTGTGCGGTAGTTGTAGGGGCCCCGCTCATCGGGATAGTACGAGAGGTTTAGCATCTCGATGATCTGAGTGGTCAGCTGGTCCGGGTCTCTGCCGGGGAAGAGCTCCTCGACTCGATACTCGCGCACGAGGGGACTTTGTCTCAGGTCGGGGCGGCGACTGAGCCCAGTCGGCTGACCGGGTGCCCCCTCTCGGACCAAGAGAGGGTCGACATTGAACCACGCTAAGTGGGCTCTGAAGTCGGCACTGCTCTCTCTCAGTGTCGACAGCTGCCACCGCAGCGAGGAAGTCAGGTCGACAGCCGTGCCACCGTCCTCAAAGTCATCCACAACGATCGCCTCTCTGCCTCCGGAGGTATTGTAGTCGGAGATCAAGTGGGCATAAGCCATCTTTGCTCTGAGAGAAACGGGGATCTCCTCCGAGACGAGTGCAAAGCGGGAGAGCCATCGGGACAGTTTTCGAGAGGAGTAGTCGTACGTGAGGTGAGTGCCAAGGATCGTATTTCGCAAGTCCTCCTGACCGATCCGCATCTTTTCTCCCCCACTATCCTCCACGTAACCGTATAGACTGGCTCCGAGGGTCAGGCGGTAAGCAAGTGCAAGCTCAGCCTCAAGTCCGAAGAGGGACTTCCGCTTGATCTCCGTCTGCGACTCCTGAGGGATGGTGATCTCTATCGGCTCGTCTGAGGTGCTTAAGACTCTCAGCTCACCCTGATCGTAGTCGACCGTGTAGTCGGCCCCCTCTATCAGCGCACGTCCGCCTTGAGTCGCAGTAATGCTTCCCCTCGGGATGCGGTGACCGATCTTGACCGTCTCTTGCGACCTCGCCGAGACCGATCCAGTGATCCTAAATCGATCCAGATCCTGACGCTCCTTGGCCCTCGTCGGGCTCTCAGTATATAGATCCTCATAGGGCTCATACCCATCGGGGAGGGACCGAAACGGCTCTCTCCGCGGGATGAAAAGTGTGCCCATCTCCTCGCTCACCGTCACGCCCGGAGTGTAGTCAAGCTTCCCATCACTCACCCCACCTATGCCCCTACTGTCCCGCACATCCAAGCCCATCCACTTCATCCAGGTCTCTCCGGAGGGTGTCATCTCGGTAGCCACACCGGTGCTGGGCTCTATGTAGCTCAGCCTCACGTCTAAGTCCTCAGCGCCATCGAGTCGACCGGTTGCGCCGATGGAGTAGCCGTTCTTCATCATAAGAGTCCAGAGGTCGGATGAGGGGGACTTGTCCCGATCTGCCAGAAGTGCCGCTGTGATCGTACCCGAACTATCTGCATCGAAGGTGCCGACACGGATCCTCTTCCCCTGATACTGGTACTCGTAGGAGACTGCGAGCCGCTTGCTGTCCGCGAGGGGAAATCTGAGCGAGATGAAGCCCAGGATCGGATTGACCTCGTAGCTCTCCTCATCCAGTCGCACGGCATAGGGTATCTCGGACACCTCACCCTGACCCTGCCCCTCCGGTGGGGTCTCCTTCTCCAAACTAAGAGACCGATAAGCAGCCACTCTGTGAGCTCTGCCACCATTATCCGTGGTACCGGCTGACTCGACCCAGACGGAAACACGCAAGATCTTGATGTCACTCTCTACCAAGGGCAACTGTCGCAGCGCCTTGTCGTATCTCTGTGCAAAAAACTCCGACAGGTAGAAGTGCTTATTGACCTCATAGTCGGAGCTTTTCAGCTCAAAGGGGTACACCTGCTTACCCCGTCTGATGGTCATCCGCCTGACATTATCTCGCTGTATCGAGGTGAGGAAACGTAGCTGCAGAGGCCCCGCCCAGAGGTCACCCGAGACACCGAAGAGGTTGGATGGTGTGGAGATGAGTGGGTTGTGGCTTCGGAAAGAAATGTTGCCCGCTTGTAGGGACTGCAGCATCTCGTACTCCCCTCCCTTATACCCGAGCCGCAGTCTATTCTTTGAGGAGCTGAGACCCCTATCGGTATTGTAGTCAAGATCGAGCCACAAGCGGTCACCATACCTCACATTAGCGTGCAGATTGCTCTGCTGTTCCAGTATCGGCATTGTCCTCTTGCGATAGCTCTGAGGCAGGAGGGGATTATCCTCCCATATCGTTGACCTGCCGGCCGAGAGGGTGATCGACCCATTCGTCACGACTCTGAGCGGGGAAGGGGCGTTACTCACGCTGTCGCTCGGCAGCTGCTGTGCGAGTGCTGACGTCGAGAGCAGCAGTCCTGCCACGCAGAGCATGAGGTTCAGGCAGCCCTTCATCAGCAGTCGATAGGATGATTAGAGCATCTGCAGACCTCGGCGGATGATGTCATTGACGCTCATATCAGGATCCTCCTTGACCAGTATGGCGATCACCTTATGAGCCATAGCCTTGGTGTATCCCAGCGTGACAAAAGCCTGCTCTGCCTCCTCGTAGAGCTCCCTCCTCGCCAGAGGCACCGCCTTGTCATCTCGCGTAAGATCCTTAGCATCGATGAAGTCGGCCATCTCGGCGACCACCTTGTCCTTAAGATCAAGTATCGCCCGCTTAGCAGTCTTTGTCCCAATCCCCTTAACCCCCTGCAGGGACCTGTCGTCTCCGGCCGCGATGATCGAGACCAGCTCCTTAGGGGTAAAAGTGCTGAGGATAAGTCGCCCGGTGGCAGGTCCTATGCCGGAGACCCCGATCAGGAGGCGAAAGATCTGTCTCTCACTCTGGTCAAGAAAGCCGTAGAGCTCGTACGCATCCTCGCGTATGACTTCGTGGACAAAGAGCCGAACCTCTCCGGACCCCAGACGGTCCAGAGCGTTGTAGGTATTGAGGGTGATATTGAGCAGGTACCCTATGCCGCCTGCCTCCACGACAACAGATGCCGGATTCTTGGAGAAAAGTTTTCCGTAGATATACTCAATCATGGTGGAAAGGTACCAAAAAAAGGAAGTCCGGCCAGTAGAAAAAGTGAAGCCCCTTGAATGAGACCTAAGTCAACATCCAAGGGGCTTCGGGGGAGGGAGTGGCGCGACTTGGAATTGAACCAAGGACACATGGATTTTCAGTCCATTGCTCTACCACTGAGCTACCGCGCCATTTGTGCTCTACGAGAGGTGTAGTCTTCGTTTTTGCACTGCAAAGGTAAGATAAAAATTTGGATTAGCAAGTCCCTTTACAACCACACAACCTCTCTCCGACTGAGTAAAGTGCCGACCCAGGCTGTACAAGCCTCTATCGACCGGACAATGAAATGTTATAACTACCTAAAGATGACGCTCCTCTCCGGATCCCAAGAAGATCAAGACTCTTGAAAGCAATAAAAAAGGTATATTTGCCAACGTATTTGATCACCCAAGAAAACGATTACCAAGTCATGACGACAACTCTCATACTCACTCTCGTCCTCGTAGGGATAGCTGTGCTACTCTTGGGGGTACGGGTGTTTTTTGTGAAAGGTGGAGAGTTCCCTAAGACCGAGATAGAGGATCAGCCCGCACTTCGCGCTAAGGGAATCGTCTGTGGCAATAAGATCACCGCACTTGAGATGAAGCATCGGGACCTATACGATCGCATCAGCGAGGGTCAGGAGCTCTCGGACGACTAAGACCTCCATCCACTTTGATTGATCACACTTACACTTCTTATCATACAGTCATTCTCCAAAACCAATAATTCTCAAAGGAGTTATCTCGGGCATCTCAGCCTACAGCTCCCAGCATTTCATCAATGAAGAACTCTACAAATACCATCATCACCGTCATCTTGGCGGTAGCAGTAGTTGCACTTTTTGTGCTTCACTTCGCAGACAAGCCCAAAACTCCCAAGATGGCGCCAATGCCTACCGGTGACTCTACCGTCGTCATGCCGATAGCTTACGTCACCATTGACAGCCTGATGACCCAGTACAACTATGCTAAAGACGTCAACGACAAGCTTATGGCATCCGCTGAGACCAAGCAGGCAAACCTCAATGCTCAGGGTCGTCAGCTCGAGAAGGAGATGCAGGACTTTCAGTACAAGATGAATAACAATGCCTTCTTCAGCCAAGAGCGTGCCGAGCGAGAGTATCAGAGACTTGCGAAGAAGCAACAGGACTTCCAGCTGCTCCAGCAGAAGCTCTCCGGTGAACTGATGGAGGAGCAGGCCAAGACGATGAAGTCGCTCTCCGATACCATCTGGTCTCAGATACGCACCTACAATGAGCTCCACGGACACTACCAGGTAATCCTCACCAACCAAGGCGGCTCAATCATCTACTCGGTACCTATGTACGACATTACTGAGGAGGTGATCAAGTATCTCAACGATCAGTACGACCCCTCCAAGAGCACCGCAGAGAAGGAGGAGACTGACAAGAAGTAAGCCCCCCCTTACGATGCACCCTACCCCTTCAAGGATAGACTGACTATCTAAAAGCAAGTCCCACAGTGCTCCTCTTGACGGATCTCTGTGGGACTTTATTCTGAGCAAAAAGAAGAAGGGTATGAGATACTTCCTCTACATAGCATACGATGGCACCGACTTTCTCGGCTGGCAATCGCAACCGGAGGGACGCACCGTGCAGGGCGAGCTGGAGCAGAGACTCAGCACGATGCTTCGCCACCCCATATCCATCACGGGTGCCGGCCGGACCGACACGGGGGTGCATGCCAGTCGGATGGTTTGTCATCTGGACCTCGACCTGTCAGGAAAAGAGATGGAGGAGATGACTTATCGTCTCCGACGCTTCCTTCCCCCCGACATTGCCTTACTGGAGGTCAGGAGGGTGACCGCAGATGCCCACGCCCGATTTGATGCGACAAGTCGCCGGTACGGATACCACGTAAGGACTACAGCCTCACCCTTTACCAGGAAATACTGTACCCTTGTGCCCGAGTCGCTGGACTTTGAGGCTATGAACCATGCGGCCACTTATCTCATCGGAGAGCACGACTTTACGACCTTCTCCAAGAAGCACTCTCAGGTCAGGACGCACAACTGCATCGTCACAGAGGCTAAGTGGGAGCGTGACCGCTCCTTCGGTGAGTGCTGCTACACCTTTCACATCACGGCCAACCGCTTTCTGAGAAATATGGTCCGCGGCATAGTGGGGACACTTTTTGAGGTTGGGCGTGGAAAAATGGATCCATCGGCCTTCGGAGATCTCTTACCCGCCCGTGACAGATCCCTCTGCGGCTCGTCTGCGCCGAGCGAGGGATTATTCTTGGAAGAGGTGACTTACCCAGAGACCATTTTTGCATCGGAGGCTGAGTCTGGAACGCCACTCCAGGATACTCCTAAGGAGTGAAAAATGAGTACCTTTGTACTGATAGGTAAGAAGTATCACACTAATCCATATTTACTATGCCTCCAGGACCAAGGTTTTTTCGTGGCTTCAGAGCAGTTGCAATAGCAGGAGCCGCCATCTCAATCATCGGTGCGGTCGTCTGTCTAATTTTCTTAGCAGGCTGGATGAAGACCTACTTCGCGCTGTTGTGCTTGATACTGGCACTCAATTTTGGTCTGATGCTCTACTTCATCAGCCACAACGACCCATCCAAGAGGGGTAAGAAAGAGGAATAAACATCACACATTCATACACATCTTATGAGAGTAAGCGAATTACAGAAAGAGAGAAAGTCCTATCAGCCCAAGATGCCTGACGTGCTGAAGGGGAAGCTACACACCGTCAAGGGCAACCCCACGGAGTCAGTAGCTGACCAAGAGAGAGTCAAGGAGCTCTTCCCCTACACTTATGGTATGCCGAGTATCACCTTTGAGAAAGGCGAAGATGCCGATGCCAAGCACGACCCGATCAATGTAGGTGTCCTCTTGTCCGGTGGTCAAGCCCCTGGTGGACACAATGTGATCGCGGGTATCTTTGATGGCATTAAGGCACTTAACTCCGAGAGCAAGCTCTACGGATTCCTGATGGGACCCTCCGGTCTGATTGAGCACAAGTATATCGAGCTCACTGATGAGATCATTGATGAGTATCGAAATACGGGAGGATTTGATATGATCGGCTCCGGTCGCACGAAGATGGAGACTAAGGATCAATTTGACAGCGGGCTCCGGATCCTACGTGAGCTCCATATCTCTGCTCTCGTGATCATCGGTGGTGATGACTCCAATACCAATGCTTGCGTACTCGCCGAGTACTACAAGTCGATCGATGCCGGAGTACAAGTGATCGGCTGTCCCAAGACGATTGATGGGGACCTGAAGAACGAGCAGATAGAGACCTCCTTTGGCTTTGACACTGCTACAAAGGTCTACTCCGAGATCATCGGAAACATTGAGCGCGACTGCAACTCTGCGCGCAAGTACTGGCACTTCATCAAGGTGATGGGACGATCTGCCTCTCACATCGCTCTTGAGTGCGCTCTACAGACGCAGCCTAATATCTGTCTCATCTCGGAGGAGGTAGAGGAGAAGAAGCAGTCCCTTAGTCAGATCGTAGAGTATATTGCCTCAATAGTGGCTAAGCGTGCTGCTGTGGGCAATAACTTTGGTGTAGCCTTGATCCCAGAGGGACTGATCGAGTTTATCCCCTCTATGCGAGATCTCATCAGCGAGCTGAATGATCTGCTTGCTAAGGTAGGAGACGACTTTGCTCACACCCCTAAGGAGGAGCAACTCGAGTTCATAGCCTCAAGACTCTCAGCAGAGAATGCAGAGACCTTCCGCTCCCTGCCTGACACAGTCGCCTTCCAGATCGCCGGAGAGAGAGACCCACACGGCAACGTACAGGTGTCACTCATCGAGACGGAGAAACTCCTCTCCGGAATGGTGGCAAAGAAACTCGCAGAGTGGAAGAAGGAGGGGAAGTACGAGGGCTCCTTTAAGACTCAGCATCACTTCCTCGGCTATGAGGGAAGATGTGCTGCTCCATCCAATTTTGATGCTGACTACTGCTACACCCTGGGCTTTACAGCAAGTAAGCTGATCGAGGCCGGTCTGACAGGGTATATGAGCTCTGTACAAAACCTCACGAGAGAGGTCTCGCAGTGGATTGCCGGTGGCACACCGATCACTATGATGTTCAATATTGAGCGTCGCGGAGGAAAGGACAAGCCGGTGATCCGCAAGGCACTTGTTGATCTGGAGGGCGCTCCATTCAGAGAGTTTGAGAGCCATCGAGAGGAGTGGGCTAAGGAGACTGCTTTCGTCTATCCGGGACCGATTCAGTACTGGGGTCCGAGCTCCGTCTGCGATCGTCCGACTAAGACCATCCTACTGGAGCACAAGTAAGGCCTAAGTACCCTATATCGCCTAAGGGGCGGGATTGGAGCTTCCGATCCCGCCCCTTTTGCTATATTTGTCCACGAGGATTTTCAGTGACCTTCAGAGTAAATATATGAGGATACACATCATAGGCTCGACCCATCAGACCGCTTCACTTGATACTCTTCGAGGTATCCTGGACCTGCTGACCGCCGACAGTGCCGATGAGGTAACCATCGATAGTCGGTTTTTCAGCTATCTGATGCAGCACGAAATAGCTCCATCGGGCGTAAAGACCTACCCCCTCAGCGGGACTATCGACACAGACCTAATGGTCTGCATCGGAGGGGACGGCACATTCCTGCGCGGTGCAAAATTGGTCGCCGGCACGGAAGCCGGGATCATCGGTCTCAACTCCGGGCATCTGGGGTTCCTATCCAGTATGCAGCCTGATGTCCTCTCCTCCTACTGGGAGGAGATACGATCCGGGCGGGCTCAGGTAGACGAGCGAGCCACGCTGGAGGCTGTCGTTACCGACCCGGATGGGAGGGTCATTTACCAAGGGATCGCGCTCAACGAGGTCTCTGTCATCAGGCGAGATATCCTGAGTATGATCAGAGTCACCACCAAGGTCTGTGGACAATGGATGGTCGACTACCAGGCAGATGGGGTGCTCGTCTCAACGCCCACCGGCTCCTCCGCCTATGCGCTGAGCGTAGGCGGACCGCTGGTTCACCCCAATTGCTCCTCACTTCTTATCGTCCCGATAGCCCCCCACTCTCTCACGATGAGACCCATCCTAATACCCGATAGCATGACGATAGACTTCGCGGTCAGCAGCCGATCAGGGACATTTGCTATCGCTCTTGACGGGAGAGGAAAGGATTTCCCGGACAATTGTCGGGTGACCGTCCGGAAGTCGGATCGCATGGTCAGGGTACTCCATACCAGCGGTTATCAATACTTTGAAAACCTTCGTAAGAAGCTGATGTGGGGTGCCGACTCGCGATCTGTCAGTAGTGATGAAGACGAGACCTCTCAGCCCGACTAAAGACTAAAGCTGCAGTTGCTTCACGACTGAGTCATAGAGGCTCTGCTTTCGCTCCATATGCTCTCGGACACATTGGACATACACATCCTGCTCCAGCTCATCCGCTACGTCCATCTGAGTAGTTGCTGAGGAGGATATCCTCCGGTCGATCGCATGCTCCTTGGCAGCATCCTGGATGAGACTGCGATCTATCGTCAGCACCGCATCGATCCATCGATCTAGTATCTCATGGACCACCTCTGCCGTCAGAGACTCGGACTTATCAAGCCCGTACCACCGGTAGATCAGGTCATAGCTCCAGTCCCACTCCAGCTCGTAATAGCTCTCGTGCAGTGATCGGACCTGACTGCTAAAGTCATCAATCGTCGCATATGCAGTCTCTCTCAAGCCATCAGCGAGCCGTCTCACCCCACGCTCGGGAGCAATCATACCACACAAGTCCATCCAGAGACCTACTCCCTCATCGTGATCCGGTCGGAGCAGCCCGTTGAGATCCTCAATGGTAGCAATCTCTCGGCTCTCCACCTTATCTCGGATACGAGTGATGAGGGAGTTGCCGATAAACTTATCTATACCCAGCCTATAGATCCTAAGCCCATGGTGCAGGGAAGAAGACTTCAGATGGAGATTATGATAAATGTAGGTCTCATCATGCTGTCCGACAAAGTCAAGCAACTCCTGTAGCTTGCGATATCCCTGCTCCATTTTCCCCACCGTGTAGGGACTGAGCAGGTTATAATTAACGCAGTCAAGCTTACAGTCTCCCGGGCGGTGATCACGAGAGGGCCACTTCTTGGCATCACGCATCGTCCCTATGGTCAGGAGAGCTCTACCTGGCACGAGATAAGTCTCATTGTGATTCTCAATCACGTAGCTGAAGGGGAAGGCGGAGGTATCCACATGGTCCGTATGCCGGCCCATAATCAAGCTGAATGGACCGATCCTTGAGGGCCAGAGGATATACGAGTCGCTTGACGTCTTACTCCCCCGCTCCACGACACCATGATGGATGGGACCGGTCTTGTAGAGGTGATTACTCTGGTTGGATCCAGAGCCCGCATTGAGGAAAGAGAAAAGGCCTGCGATCAGTAAGGAGCTCTTATGCATAGATACCGTGAAGGGACCGGCGACAATGGCAGCCGCCTCCCCATTCTCTAAGGTACAATTACTGAATATCAGAGACTCATTGGCAGAGAAAAGATTTCCCACCTTGGCAGACTGACCGACAAAGACCATATGCAGCGTACAATTATCCACCATCGAAGCACCGGCAGCTGCGATGAAGTGCTTACCGATTACTCCATTACCGACCACAGCCGAGTATCCGGGGCGACTACAGAGGGAGAAGTCGCTAAGGATTGATGCACCATCGATGATGCTCCCATCGCCTATGTATCCATCGATGATGGTACCGGTATTGACGATCCTCACGTCGTCTCCTATCGTCCCCCGCTCCGAGCGACACTCCTCCACGTCCTCGCTAATCAGCCGCATCAGCTCCTTATGGACGGGATCCGAGTCAGGGGTAGTCACCAGCAAGTAGGCAATCTGAGCGGTCAACTTGCGCGAGAGAGGCACCTCTATGCCACCGGTCTCATTGAGTACCGGCACAGAAACGCCATTGCCAAAAGTCGATGAGCCGGACATATAGATGGCATTGACATTACTTACCGTGACGTCAGCTCCTATATCGTAGTCCGAAATGCAGTCGCGGACATTGGCAATATACGCTCCATCCCCGATGGTTGTATCCTTCAGGAGCACATGACAGATACCATTACTCCGCTTGATCCCATACCTATCTATGTGGGTGCCGGATAGGTCTCCGAGGGTACAGTGACCCACAAACGTCACCTCGGTCAGCTGTGAGGGGGCAAAGGTCTCACTCACCTCGATGAGGCTCCAGTTATCTGCCTGACACCGCCTATTTTCCTCCAGAAGTCTGATCTCCTCCTCTGTCAAGTGTCTCATAATACTCTATTTCTTTAGAAAATAAATCTCCATAAATGACGAGTGCGACCAACAAACCTGTCAGCCGCACTCGCTTAAAATCTAATAACCCACCTCCTTTAAGAGGACGTACATACTATGCATCTACAGTGGCAAAGGTGGCATTCTCCTTAATGAAGTCTCTACGAGGCTCCACATCCTCTCCCATAAGCATCGAGAAGACTCGATCAGCCTCCACGGCATTCTCCAGAGTAACCTGCTTGAGATAGCGTCCCTGAGGATCCATTGTTGTCTCCCAGAGCTGACTGGCGTCCATCTCTCCAAGACCCTTGTACCGCTGGGTGATGATCTTAGACTCCTCACCGGAGCCATACTGGGCAATAAAGTCCGCCCTGTCTTCGTCATTGAAGCAGTAGTCGATCTTGTCCCCACTCTTGGTCCGGCACTGATAGAGTGGCGGATTGGCAATATAGATGTATCCCTCCTCCACGAGGGCGCGCATATGGCGGAAGAAGAAGGTGAGTAGCAGGGTGGCGATATGCGCACCATCCACATCGGCATCGGTCATGATGATCACCTTGTGGTATCTCAGCTTGGAGTAGTTAAGCGCCTTGGGGTCATCCTCTGTACCGACGGAGACACCGAGGGCGGTGTACATCGACTGGATCTCCTTATTCTCAAATACTCTGTGGGGCATCGCCTTCTCCACATTCAGGATCTTTCCTCGCAGAGGCAGGATAGCCTGATACTTGGAGTCGCGACCCAGCTTGGCAGTGCCACCTGCCGAGTCTCCCTCGACCAAGAATAGCTCACACTCCTCAGGGTCACGGCTGCGACAGTCTGCCAGCTTGCCGGGTAGACCACCGGAGAACATCGGTCCCTTGCGCTGCACCATCTCTCGCGCTCTCTTGGCTGCGGTACGTGCCTTAGCCGCCAGGACCACCTTATCAACGATGGCACGAGCCTCCTTGGGATGCTCCTCAAGGTACTCCGTCAGTGCATCACTGACGGCAGAGTCAACTATGCCAGTAATCTCAGAGTTACCGAGCTTCGTCTTCGTCTGACCCTCAAACTGCGGCTCTGCCACCTTTATAGAGATCACGGCCGTAAGTCCCTCACGGAAGTCATCACCGGTGATCTCGACCTTCTCCTTCTCAAGGATGCCGGAGTCATCGGCATATTTCTTCAGGGTACGTGTCAGCGCACGACGGAAACCGGTCAGGTGAGTACCCCCCTCTCCGGTATGGATATTATTGACGTAGGTGAAGATATTCTCGTTAAAGTCCGTATTGTACGTCATCGCCACCTCCACCGGGACATCATCACGCACGGTATTGATATCTATGACATCGCTGATGAGGGGTTCCTTATTGGCATCCAGATACCGCACGAAGTCAACCAGACCATGAGCCGAGTGGAATGACTCACGCCGGGGGTTACCATCCTCGTCCCTATCCCTGTAGTCGGTCAGCTGGATCTCAAGCCCTCCATTGAGGAAAGCGAGCTCCCTCATACGCTCCTCGAGGACTGAGAACTGATACTGGGTGGTAGTAAAAATGGTGTCATCAGGGAGAAAGCTGACTACCGTACCGGTGTGATCACTCGTACCGATCACCTCCAGCTGGCTCACCGGCTTGCCTTTCTCATAGTCCTGGGCATAGATCTTACCATCGCGATAGACCTCCACACGCAGTTTATTGGAGAGGGCATTTACACAGGAGACACCCACGCCATGGAGTCCACCAGAGACCTTGTAGGAGTCTTTATTGAACTTACCTCCCGCATGCAACACAGTAAGCACCACCTCAACGGCAGGCTTATGAAGCTTGGGATGCATGTCGACCGGGATGCCTCGCCCATTATCACGGACTGTGATCGAGTTATCCTCATTGATATCCACCTCGATCCTATTGCAATACCCGGCCATTGCCTCATCGATAGAGTTGTCGACCACCTCATTGACCAAGTGGTGCAACCCTCTCGAGCTGACGTCTCCGATGTACATAGCCGGTCGCTTACGGACCGCCTCCAGTCCCTCAAGTACTTGGATGTCGGACGCGTCATACACCTGTGGCTTAGGTGTCTCTATTTCGGTATTCATGGATTGATAATACTCTTCTTTGTTACTATACAAAGATAGCGAAATAATGCGGATCTGGGAAGAAAAACACACCCGTCTCAAGGGCTATTGGACGATGAACTATCTATCTCGTCTACCTCGTCAGCCAAGGGATAATTCTAATACCGATATTAGAGTTACCTAATACCGATATTAGTGTCGTCTAATATCGGTATTAGTGAATCCTTTTATCGGTATTAGTCAGAGTGCTTGTTCGGGTGCCTTGTCGGGCAACTCACCGGGAGGGTCCGCAGAGCGTCGTGTCATCCTCCCAAGCGAGCCCCTGCAGAGGATAGTCGTGAGGGTCCGTGGGCACCGTGCCAAAGATCTGAAACTCGAGCCCGAGCCCCACGACAAGGCTCAGCTCGGAGGCATGCTTCGCAAGGTAACGGTCATAGTACCCCACGCCATGCCCCACTCTGCTCCCGTCCCGGCGACCAAATGCCACCCCAGGGACGACGAGTAACTCAGGCACCTCCTCATCCTCTATCGGACAGGTCGGCTCAGGGATCCCGTAGCCGGAGAGCTCATAGCCGGAGATGTCACCCATAGGATAGAAGCGAATGGTCTCACCATCATCGCATCTCGGGACAAGTAGGCGGCGCGAGCCCTCTTCACGAAGAATACTTATGAGGGCAGACGTCTGCACCTCATTTTTCATACTCATAAAGAGTCCCACACTCTGCCCCTGACGATCCCTCAAGAAGTTCTCGTAGAGGGAGCGGCAAGCTCTTACTGACCGCTCGTCACGCTCCTCAGGAGAGAGCACCCTGAAGTGGTCCCGGACAAGGGTCCTTATCTCTTTCTTGGTGACCGGAGAGCTAAATACTTGTGTCATGATTTGGATAGAAAAAGTCTACGACTACCTCTCCGGCGAAAGTCTCATGGGTGAGTAGATCTGGCGGCTGAAGAGGTCCACTGCACGACTGATCATCGCATCACTCTGCGCAACCACCTTAGCCATTGCATCATCCCCATAGATATACATAATGACAGACTGAGCCATAAGGTCACTGAGATACTCCTCATCGTGAGAGAGGAGGTAGCCCCGCAGCGGGATATTATACTCGCGGGCAGCATAGTTGCCCATCAACCACGGCAGTCCCTGTAGCCTCAGGAAGTCATAGCACTGGAGTTCGTCACCGATACTTGTCAGGTAAGCCCTATGGCTATCAGCGTAGAGGAAGGCATACTTCTGCGGGATCCCCCTACGCAGGACGTCCATCGTGTAGCCTGTAAGCTTGGAGCTGTCCTGTGGGATGAAGATATCCGGGATAATGCCGCCACCACCATATACGAGTCGTCCGTGCCCGGTCTTGTAGACCTTAGAGGAGTCCGTCGGGATTGAGTCGGAGCTGTAGAGCTCGCCGTTGCTAAATCGCTTTGCCCAATCGCTATAGTACTCATCACTGTCGCCTGTACGGTACTCCCTCTGGATGCAACGACCTGAGGGTGTGTAGTATCGGGCGATGGTGAGATGAACCGAGGACCCGTCAGGGTACTCAAAGACTTTCTGCACCAGTCCCTTACCAAAGGACCGCCGACCGATGACGATCGCCGCATCGTTGTCCTGCATTGCCCCACTGACAATCTCAGCGGCTGATGCCGAGGACTCATTGATCAAGATATACAGAGGGAAGCCGATCAGACTGCCATCCCCACTGCTGAGGTATTGCTCTCGCGGGTAGTGAGCGCCCTCGATGTAGATCACCGGCTTATCCTTGGGGAGCATCTCATTAATCATCTTCAGGGCAGACTCGAGGATGCCGCCGGGGTTGTCTCTCAAGTCGAGTACAAGACCCTTCATCCCTTCCTGCTGCAACTGAGCAAAAGCCTGCATAAAGTCATTGTAGGTACTGAGGGAGAAGCCATCCAAGCGGATCACGCCAAGCGAGTCACTCATCATATACTTGGCACCCACCTTACTGGTCGAGACGGGGCCACGCCTTACCCGGACTGTCCTCCGATCATTGGTGGAGGGATCACGGAGAGTAAGGGTCACCATACTCTCATTGGCCCCCTTGAGCAAACTCATGATCGTATCAGTAGGGATCTTACCCTCAATCGATCGTCCATCGACACTTATGATACGATCTCCTGCTCTGACTCCGACGAGATCGGAGGGGCCATTGGGGATCGTCCGAATCACTATGGCGGTGTCCTTGAGGGAATTGAAGACCACACCTATGCCGTAGAAGTAGCCCTCCAGATCCTCTCTCTCCTTCTTCCTCTGCTCTGCCGTCAGGTAGCTTGAGTGTGGGTCGAGGTGAGACATTAGACTCGGGATCAGGGTCTCCACCAAGCTGTCGCTCGAGACCTCATCCACATACTGAGTATTGATCAAGTCGAGAGAGGCTTGTAGCTTACTTAGGGCAGAGTTTTTCCCAAGTCCTGCCCTATAACGACCGAGGTAGTACCCGCCTCCGGCCAAGAGGAGTGTCGCAAGCCCCACAAGGATAGTAGCAAGTATATTACGGGTAGATTCCTTAGTCATAGCTCTGTGGTGTGATTAGAGATCGTCCGAAGAGTCAATGTCAATATGGTCCACAGTGATGCCCGCCTGACGAAGGAGGTCGATGCCCTCAGTGATGCGGTACTTCGTGGCATACACCACTCTGCGGATGCCGGCCTGAATAATGAGCTTGGCGCACTCCATACAGGGGGAATTGGTCACATATATGGTGGCACCAGTGCTATTATTATTGGAGGCAGCGACCTTGGTAATGGCATTTGCCTCGGCATGGAGCACATAGGCCTTCGTCTTACCCTCATCGTCCTCGCACTTGTTCTCAAATCCGGACGGAGTGCCATTGTACCCGTCGGAGATGATCATCTTGTCCTTGACGATGAGCGCTCCCACGTTGAGTCGCGTGCAGTAGGAGTTTTCCGCCCATATGCGAGCCATCCGGAGGTACTTCTTGTCGACCTCCAGCTGCTTCTTTTCCTCGTGAGATAGAGCCATTGCCTTATCGAGCTATAGAGAGTTACATCCTCTCAGGTACGCATATGCCGAGGAGCCCCATAGCGGTCTTGATCACCTTGCCGGTCTCCTCGCTCAGACTGACGCGGAATGAGCGGAGTTGCGCATTTTCCTCCCGAAGGACAGGGCAGTCGTGATAGAATTGGTTGTAGAGCTTCACCAAGTCAAAGGTGTAATTGCAGATCGCAGCGGGATTGAGATCATCCGCAGCCGCTGACACCACGCCCGGGAAGCGGTCGATCGCCTGCACGAGGGACTTCTCTTTCTCCTCCAGTTCAAGTGCCGTCCCCCTCCATTCAACTTGATCACCAGCCTTGCTGACCAGACTGCAGATACGCGCATAGGTGTACTGGATGAATGGACCGGTATTACCATTAAAGTCAATGGACTCCTCGGGGTCAAACATCATATTCTTCCTCGGGTCGACCTTCAGGAGGAAGTACTTCAGAGCGCCCATCCCGACCATCTCATCGACCTCGTTGCGCTCATCCTCGGGGAGCTCCTTGATCTGCCCCTGAGTCTCACTCACATTATGCGCCTCCTCGTGCATCGCTTGCATCAAATCATCTGCATCGACGACCGTACCCTCACGGCTCTTCATCTTGCCGTTGGGCAGCTCCACCATACCATAGGAGAAGTGGACAAGCTCCTTGCCGAAGGGGAAGCCAAGCCTATCAAGCAGAATGGATAGGACCTGGAAGTGGTACTCCTGCTCATTACCCACCACGTAGACCATACGATCAATGGGGTAGTCAGCAAAGCGCATCTTAGCCGTGCCAATATCCTGAGTCATATAGACCGACGTGCCATCGGAGCGGAGCAGGATCTTTCGATCCAGACCATCCTCGCGGAGATCAGCCCATACGGAGCGGTCCTCGTCCCGGACAAAGAGCCCCTCGTCCAGTCCGCGAAGCACCTCTTTCTTACCCTCAAGATAGGTGTCACTCTCGTAGTATATCTTATCAAAGTCGACCCCCAGCCGCTTGTAGGTCTCATCAAATCCGGCGTAGACCCAGTCATTCATCTTCTTCCAGAGCGAGCGGACCTGCTCATTACCGGCCTCCCACTTCTCGAGCATCTGCCGAGCTTCCTTCATCAGCGGACTGGCTGCCTCGGCCTCTTCCTTAGAGAGCCCCTGAGAGTCCATCAGCTCCTTGATCTCGGCACGATAATGCTTATCAAAGAGGACATAGAAATCTCCCACCAAGTGGTCTCCCTTCTTGCCCGAGGTCTCCGGCGTAACGCCTTCGCCCCACTTGAGCCACGCCAGCATCGACTTGCAGATGTGGATGCCACGGTCATTGACGATATTAGTCTTGATCACCCGGCAGCCGTTAGCCTTGAGTATCTGTGCAAGGCTGTACCCAAGGAGGTTATTCCGCACATGACCAAGGTGAAGCGGCTTATTGGTATTAGGCGAAGAGTACTCGATCATATAGAGCGGCGCATCCTTACCAGCGGACCGAGTCCCGAATCGCTGCTGATCAGCCACCTCACCGAGCTGATCCACATAGAGGGCAGAGGTAAGAGAGAGATTGAGAAATCCCTTGACCACATTATAGCTCTGGATCATCCGAGGGAAGTGGGCTGTCAGGTAGTCACCAATGGCATTACCCAACTCCTCGGGCTTCATATGAGCCTGCTTGAGGAAAGGGAAAACGACAAGAGTAAAGTCCCCCTCCTGATCCTTCCTAGTGGGATCCAGCCGTACCTCTTCAGGTGAGAGGTCTATGTCAAAAAGGGCCTTCAGAGCATCCGATACCGCTCTCTGGAGATGATTCTCAAGTGTATGATAAGATCTATTAGTCATAAGGATTAGTCGACAAGTTTATTAGTAGTTGTATCCGGGAAAATCACTGTCGGCTCAAAGTGAAGAGCCTCCTCCGGAGTCATCTGTGCATAGGATATGATGAGGACAATGTCACCGGGCAAGAAGTGTCGGGCAGCGGCTCCATTGAGACAGATCGTCCCGCTACCCCTCTCCCCGGGGATCACATAGGTCTCCAGCCGAGCGCCATTATTGTTATTGACCACCTGCACCTTCTCTCCCCTAATCAGGTGAGCGGCATCCATCAGTTCCTCATCAATGGTGATACTACCCACGTAATTAAGGTTTGCCTCAGTGACGTGGACTCGATGGATCTTGGACTTCAATACTCCTATATACATAGACTTATACCTATATCCGATTACGGGGCAAAATTAGCCTTTTTTTTAGCTCATCACTATCCCCGCACTCCGTCCCATAGATAAGTGCGACGGCATAAGCGGTCATCCCCTCCTCTCTCCCGACCGAGTCCATCCGCTCGTTGGTGGTTGCCTTGATCGAGATGTCCTCCGGAGAGACCTCTAGAAGCTCTGCGATCCTCTCTTGCATCTGTGGGACAAAGGGATTTAGCTTCGGAGACTCCGCCACGATGGTCGCATCAACATTCCCCACTCTGTAGTTTTTCTCACAGAGCAGACTATGGACCTCAGCCAGCAGGAGCGTAGAGTCAGCTCCGGCATACTTGGGATCCGTGTCGGGGAAGTGGAAACCTATGTCTCTCAGAGATGCAGCCCCAAGGAGAGCATCAGCGATCGCATGGAGCAGCACATCTGCATCGGAGTGCCCCAGGAGGCCTCTGGATGAGGGGATCCGGATCCCACCGAGTGTCAGTGACCGTCCCTCTACGAGACGGTGGACATCATAGCCGTAGCCGACCCTTATCTTTTGCATCATCAGAAGTCTGCACTCAAAGTGACTCTTAGGGTATTATTGAGTGGCGACTTACTGTCGCTTGCCACAAAGTAGGCGAGGTCAAGCCTTGCCATCTCGTAGCGAAAGCCTCCACCGAGGGTCAAGCCGGCGCCAAGCCCGGCATCAGGATGGACATACCTATAGCCTGCTCGAGCGAAGAGCCGTCCCTTATACCCATACTCCATACCAACGGAGGCAGCAAGATCGCGCCATGCATCGGTATCCCGCCACGACTGTCCCATAGCCTGCCATATAGAGTACCGGTAGTAGGCCTTTCGTGCCTCATCCAGACTACCGGTCTTAGCCGAAGTGGGATACTCGGGAACCATCAGCTTATCGCCCGTGATCTGCAGGGAAAGCTCATCCGACTCAGTGAGCCGAAGTCTCGCTCCCACTCCGAGGTCGAGCGTGGCAGGCGAGTAAAGATAGGAGAGACCACCATCGTGCGTCATCTTCCCCCCCACGTTGCGTAGCGCCAAAGCTGCGGTAAGCTCGGTCGGCAGACTCTTGATAGAGAAAGACTGGCGATAAGTCACGCTGAGATCACCCATAATGGTCTGAGCAAGGCTACTTACTCCATTTTGCGAAATATTGTAGTCAGAGGCAACGTATCGGAGCCCGATCCCGACACTGAGCGTAGGGAGGACCCTCAGTCCATAGCCAAGATCAACAGAGAGTTCGTAGGGTCGTGTCTCCATAACGCCTCGCTTACTCTTGGGGAAGGCGAGGGTGTGACCGATATTGAAATACCTCATCCCCAGCGCCACGGAGTGACGCAGGTCCGATGCCCCATCAAAGGTGTAGTACCCGGTGACAGTCGAGAGGTTTGTGTCCCGCGTAAGATCCGGCATCCACGGTGTAAAGGAGAGCGACCCCCCCCACGTCTGACCACCGGAGATCGGTAACAGTGACATATTATGCATAAGGGCAAAGGCTCCGTGGGCAGAGAGGAGACCACTCTCACCCATAGCCGCAGACCCCGCATCCGGAGTGATCAGGAGGGAGGGCGCACCGGTCACTCTCGGAGACCAAGAGTGATCCGAAGGCTCCATAGCTGTCTCCTGAGCCAACAACCTCGCAAAGGGCGTTAGGATCAGCAACGTCAGAGCGATCCATTTCTTTTCGATATTCATTCTATACCTATTCTTAGCAGTTCCTGATCCCCCTCTGCAATAAAGAGGTAATGTCCACCATCGATTGCCTTATACTCATCTCCGAGGGGAAAACAAATGCAGTCGCCCGTCTTGAGGAGATAGAGCTGAGCCACCGCCGAGACCACCTCATTGATCCTATCACCCGAGGGCAGGGGAAGCGGATCCGAAGACTCACGAAGAGGGGTCGCTCCCTCAGTCTCAAGGAGTGTCACCCGACTAGACCATAGCTCCTCGATAGGGTAAAAGTCCCCCACTGCCAGCGACCCGTCAAAGGAGTAAGCCACACCGGGATCCATACGCTGAGAGAGACGATCAAGCACTAGCTGTCGATCAGCCAAAGCCACGCCCCACGCAGCCCTTCGGTAGTATCGGTCGGCAAAGCGGGACTCAAAACCCTTTCCCGCACGGTCAATCCTCACGACCAGCTGGGGCATGTAGCTCAGCCCCCTCATCCAAGAGGTGATCATGACACGCTTACCACTATTTAAGAGTGTATGATCCCCCCTCAAGTAGAGGCTTGTCATCAGGGAGTCCCCTGCAGAGGAGTTGCCCACCAGGAGGTCAAAGTCAGTGCAGAAGACCTTCATATCTCCTCTTGATCCATTGCGTGGACGCGGTTGAACATCACCGCCAGACTGGCATACATCGAGAGATTCTCTACCACCACATCGTCCGGCACTGCGATCCGAAAAGGCGTAAAATTCCATATCGCTCTCAGTCCACTCTCCACCAGACGATCAGTAACCTCCTGAGCATACTCGACCGGCACAGTCAGCACGCCGATCTGTACCCCTTCATCAAGGTGCTGATCCAGCTCTGCCATATCATAGATAGGCACCCCCAAGGAGTCATCACCGATCACGGAATGACTGGTGTCGAAGCCCGCCACTATGTCCAACCCATACTGATAGAGTCCCTTATCTCGGATAAGGGCGGCACCGAGATTACCGCATCCAAAGACATAGGCCTTATGCTGATCCACAAAGCCGAGAAACTTTCCCAGCACCTCTACCATCTCATCGGTCGAGTAGCCGACGCGCGTCTTGCCTACGATATTGACATACGATAGATCCTTGGCAACAAGAGACGGATCGATCCCAATGCTGCGAGCGATGTAAGTACTGGAGACCACCTCCTTACCCCGCACTTGTAGCAGCTTGATGTACGCCAGATACCACGGGAGACGACGGAGAACAGGCTCCGGCACTTGATTCTTTGGCTTCTTTCTACTCATTAAATGATTCGTACAGCGAAGTTTTTACTCGTCAGAGAAAGCCGCTCCTCGGGCTCGCTGTGCACCCGAAGAGTTACTCCTTAGCTTAATGCGCTCAAATTTACCATTTTCCCCCTAATTACTCCACCCCTTCTCCCAGACTCCGTTCCGTACGTCTGAGGACCAAAAGGCAGTAGCAAAAATTGCGGGGTTTTTGCGGGGTTGAGGGGTCATTTTGGGGCAAAACAATACTTTTTGAATCAAATCAGAGGCACAGATCGTATGAAGAAACCGGAGAGAAAAAGCAAAAAAGAGAGACTGTAAGCGCTTGATATCAGCGACTTACAGTCTCTCTTTCCTCTGCGGTGCGAACGGGACTCGAAAGTATTTCGCAAACGCTTATATATCTGGCAATTATAGGCACCTATTATCTCATTGTTGCCAATTAGTAGCCAATAATCAAATTCAAGGAACACTCACCGAGGTTCGTTTCTCTTCGGTTCACAAAGCTAAAGAAATACATCGGATCTCCCAAAGTCATACCCGAGGCGTTGGAGAAAGTGGGCGAATGGAATAAACCCCACCTCGCCCACCTTCTCCAGAGCCAATCAAAGGACGCACTTCAGCATCGCAAAGCGAAGCTCAAGCGCAGACTGCCATAAATAAGGGGAACAATAGGGAAAAAGAAATTCCTTCCTTCCTCCCTCCTCCCCTCCCCCCTTTCTTTCCCTATTGTTAATGCATTCTTGACCGATTGGATAGACCAAGCAAGTGTTGCATTTTCCGCAACACTTGCCCGGGGGGCGGTTTGGCAGTCTCGGAGATCCTCCCTATCTTTGTCGTGCTAAGACATTAGCAAGTCAGCCCCCTTGCGCGGGGGCTGTGAATTTAAGCGAGCGAAAGCTCAGCGCTATATGCGCACTCGGTACCGCTTAGGCAGTACCTCAAAAGATCGTTTAGGGATCTGCCCCCGCCATTGGTGCGCACCTTTGGCGGGGGTTCTTTTGTGCGATAGTAGTCAAAATATTTTGCGTACCTTTGCCGTGTAACTAAAGACTATGACTATGGAGCTGACAAACAAAGCAATCAAGCAGGAGATCCTCCGAGAGCTGGAGCGTCAGGGCATCACCGCCTACCAACTCGCTGACGAGGTAGGGGTGAGGAGACAGACGCTTTACTCCTATCTGAATGACGTTACAGAGGGGATCAACTCGGTAACCCTCGCTAAGATCCTGAGCCGGCTCGGCTTCCGGATCCTCTCACCGGGGGAACTCGCAAATGTTAAATCTCTACTTTAGTAGTCAAAACATTTGGACGTTTCGGATATTTGTAGTACCTTTGGTATACCAAAGAGGAAGAGAGGGGCGCAACCCAAAACCTCGGAGGACAAACCCTAAACGATTTATCACAACATTATGACTTCCTACAACTACAGCAGCTACACAAGAGAGGATGCCGAGACCGCAAGCGCAGACCCCAAGCGTAACGTAATCGAGCAGTATGTCTTCATCGATGATTACGAGTCGTGTGGCGATGAGCCATTTCTCACCACAGACGACCGGGACAGCAGCCCCGTCATCAATGAGTGTGGGAATATGGCAGACCGGATGTTTGCAGACGTACTTTTCGGAGAGCTCGACACCCGCAATGGTGAGGACTACTCCTCTTACCTCGAGCGTGTCTACTTCCCCGAGTGTGAGGGCTTCGGTGTAGAGCAGGACACCGATGTCTACGACATCATCACAGTAGATGCAGACGGCTACGTGGTGGCACACCACTACACCTTTGACGGATTTCTCCCCGCCTGCGACCTCTACGATGATGCAGAGGAGGCACTCCACGAGAGCCGTACGTGGGTGGAGCAGATCGCCAACGAGGAGGGGCTGAGGGTGCAGCCGACCACCGCATGCAGTACCGGCTACCCGAAGAATGAGCAGTTAGCCATCGTAGGCTTTGAGGACTTTGAGCAGGCGGAGAAGTTTGCAGACCACTATGACTTAAAGCTCGTACACCTTGAGCTGAGAGACGGACAGACCTTTGCATATAGATGCGGAGGGGTGCCTTTTTGCGCCTACGACCTCGAGGAGATAGAGCCGGAGGGCTACGAGGATGGAGATGAGCGGTATGCTATGCAGTACCACGATGACGTAACTACGTACATCATCGGAGCCCTCATTGACTGATACCACCGCCCACCACTTCAAGAGGTGATCACCTTACCCAGGTGGTCACCTCTTGCCATAAAGCACCCAGTCGATCACCTTACGATTAGCGTCATCGACAAGCTTAAGGTCGTACTCCACGTAGGTGTCCATTGTCTCAGTCGCTCCGTTGTAAGAAATAATATACATATACGCAAGCGAATTGTTATTTTCTTGTTGCTTTCTCTACTCTTTTTTTCACACCGACTATTGACAGGTATCGGTACAGGGTCGCTTTGCTTACATCACAAGCTCGGCAAATGTCTTCTACTTGTATCGTTGGATCTTTGTAGAGCTTCGTTGCCAGCTTAGCCTTCTTCTTGGTCTCTTCTGACAGTCCTTTGGGGCGTCCTCCTGTGCGACCTCTCCGCCTTGCAGCTGACAGCCCGGCTCTCGTTCTTTCCCGAATAATGTCCCGCTCATATTGTGCGAGAGATGCAAATATTCCAAGCTGACACTTTCCCAATGAGGATGTGGTATCAATACCATCTGAGATAGACCTAAACTCTACTTCCCTATCGTTCAAAGAGCTTATCATCATCACAAGTTCTTTAAGAGAGCGAGCAAGTCTGTCAAGCTTCCAGACCACCATCACATCACCTTTGCGAAGGCAGGCTAATGCCCTTTGTAGCTCAGGGCGTTCCTTAGATGAAGAGACGCTCTCAGAGAATATCGGATCGCAGCCCGCTTCTCTTAGAGCATCTATCTGCATATCCAAGTTTTGATCCTTGGTCGACACTCTTGCATATCCTATACTAGCCATATCATTCACGTCTCATATACTCATCAAATATAGTAAACAATAAGGAGAAGACGGATAGCCCATCTTCTCCCTATTGTTCCATCGAATTTATCAGTGTCTCAAATAACGACCGTTTTATGAGACGCTAAAATCCACAGACCATCCGGACTGCTTCTATTAAAATTTAGAAAAGCCGTCTGAGTTTTTATGGACGGTAGTGGACTCGTAGCTATTGGACCAACCAAGCATATCGGTATCTGGCTGTTTCTTGTTAGGGAAACTCAGCTCATCGCTAAAGACCTGCTTCCCCCTCTTCGTAATCGTAAACTTATACGAGAGTGATTTGCCCTTGCTGTGATCCCAGTCAATCTGGAAGGAGGAAAGAAGCAAGGCTGTAGTGCTTTCAAAAGAGAAAGTCTGAGTTCCCTTAACGGTAGTCTGGTCGTCCGGACTAAGCTGCCCGGCAGGAGATAATCCTTTACCTATACTCTCACCATTTAAGAAAATCTCTTCATTCATTGCGCCCACATTCCAGATCAGATTGACCGGCTCCTCAGCTGTGATGACATAGGTATGCACCATCTTTACAGGCTTTCCGGAGCCGTCAGCGTCCTCCTCAGGAAGTAACCCACTACCCTTGCAAGAGGTAAAAAGGAGACCAAGCAGTGCAATAGCAAAGACCTTAGCAGTTGTTGATAGTTTCATTGTACAAATTAGTTTAGTGTGATTGTATGTCGCAAATGTACGCATAAATGAGACACGACTGACCTACTGACAAGATCACACCTACATCCACGTCACCTATATAACCATAAGTATCACAATGACTATTTAGCCACTTTCTTTATTCGGATAGATAGACCTAACAACAAATCAAACACTATTTGTCGGAAAGGTCTCACAGTCCTCTTATGAGACACCACACAATGACAATCATTCGACACTTGGCTCTAATGGCGATTAAGGGTGCACACGTTGTAACAGCCTTAAGGTATTCAGTGGAGAATTATAACACAATGCTGTTAATAGGCATAGTGGCACAACGACCAAATATGCCAAATGGCAATTAGAAACAAACGTATCAATTAGTATATTTACCCGAGCAATCCGCACAGCCACCAATGCAATTATGTGACTTTTATCCAATTAGTTACGCAAAAACAGATTTTCAGAAAGAGGCGCAAATCCTCGCTCAATCTCTTCCCTTTTGTTATCTTTGCTTGACACTGCGGGATTGAGTGCAAGTAGTACTTTTGTGCGTACACACAAAAGTTGCTTGCCCGCAAAACTGCGGGAGGAGTTTAACCTCGCAACTCGGTTAAAGATGACCAAGACAAAACGTATCTACATCCGTGTCACCCCAGAGGAAAAGCAGGCAATCAAGACCAAGGCGGCAGAGTACCCCTCTATTACCGCCCTGATCCTTGATGCCATACAGGACTTTGATACCCAAAAGGGGCGAAACTCAATTGACCGCATGATCGAATTTGCACAAGCGGCACAAAAGTTCGAGGTGGCACAAACTCGCATCGGGACCAACGTGAACCAGATTGCCCGTGCGCTCAACCTCTACCAATACAACCATGTCAGCCTTGTGGATATAAAGACCGTGGAGGTAGCCATAGTCGAATGTAATAAGCTCAACAAAGAGATCATCAAGTCACTAAGGCGCATAATAGATCTGACATCATAGACCTCAATAGGCACGCATAGCACTACGACACTATTAGCCATTAGAGCGAAAAGGACGCAAGTGTTATTTTGTAACAGAGAGGAGAAGAGACATTAGGGAATAGGATAGTTTTGGAGGTTACATTCTTATCATCATCCGGGAGCTTTGGTGGAGTTGGCTACAACTTATCCAAGGTAGAGAAGAACGCCGCCGAACTGATGGAGGCTGCGAACTTTGACGGTCTACTATTATCCTCCAATCCGACTGTAGGAGACTACGTCAAATACCTACAGCGATGGAGCGAAAAGAACAGCCGCATCAAGAACTCTCAGTTTCACGTTGCGATTTCTTGCCGGGGGAGAGAAAAGAGCAAGGAGGAACTATTGGTAGTCGCCAAAGAATGGCTCAAGGAAATGGGCTATGAGGGTAATCCCACTCTCTTCATCTTCCATCACGACACGGACAATAACCACATTCATATTGTGACATCCAGAGTCGACAAAGACGGGCACAAGATCAATCATAACCATGAACGATGGAGAGGCAGAACTGCACTAAAACGCATTGAGGGCATTAAACTGGACAAGGATCACTATGCACTGGCAGTAAAGGAGGCTCTCACATACACCTTCGCCAACGCCAAGCAATTTGCGCTTATACTCGAGCAACAGAATTACAAGGTAACGGACATCGAGGGGAATATAGAGGTGCGGAAATATGGTCGTCTTGTAGCCACTGTCTCTGCAGAGGAGCTGGCATCACACATCAAGCAGTCGAAGCCAATTGATACCGAGAGAGTGAAGCAGGTAAAGGCTTTACTGTACAAGTACAAGGAGAAAGTTTCTCTCGATGAGCTAAAAGCCACAATGCGTAAATCCTTCGGCTTGGAAATGGTTTTCTTCGGGCACACGGACAAGCCCTATGGTTACGCAATCATAGACCATAAGAATAAAGCCGTCTATAAGGGGAGTGACATTGTACCACTAAAAGAGCTACTTGAGACCCCGGAGGAAAGGGCAGAAAAAAGCAAGCAGTCTTATAGCAAGGGGTGTGCTATACTTGAGGGGGCATTGGAGGATCGCAAAGCCACTTACGCCCTCATCCAGTCATCCCTAAGGAGGTGGGGATATAGGATAAAGGACAGCCACCTATATCACTACTCAAAGGACTTAGGTCGGCTCCCGGAGGATCTGGCTAAAACGATAGAGTATCACAGGAACCTACAGAAAGCTCACAAGATACACACCAATGACCCCCGATTACTCCGGGCTATTGCATCACACTACAATGTCAGATCAGAGGATCTGCAACCATCTGCAGCACCTCGATATGTAAGTACAAACGGATATCACTCCCTTCAGGAGCTATATGACGAGGCCCGATCTCAGGATGATATGTACGCCTTTATGAAGCTGAACAATGCGTATCTCTTCTATGAGGGTGGGCAAGCCTACCTTATTGACAACGCAAGCGGTGCCATAAGTGCCATAGACACATCTAATCCTGAGCGGTCTTTAATCCGAGAAAACAATTGGGAAGAGAAAGCCCCTAGCGAGAACACAGGGCTGAGCATAGATGACGTTATCGACCTATTCAGAGACCGAGAGGAGGGAGGTGGAGTGGACAGCTCACTTCCCAAAAGGAGAAGAAGGTAAAAAAAAGGAGGCACCCACATCGATGCCTCCCCATCAAAAAAAAGAAACCAACAGACCAATCACTACCAACTATTGATAATCGATCGAGCGATGTCTTTCTGTGCCACTGTAGAGTAGTAAATATCAGGAGCAATCAGCCTAGGCAGGTCTCGAAAAGACAGCGAATAGACGCAATAGGTAAGGGTTCTGAGCTTGAAACAAATCGACTTGAGGCGATAGACAATCTGACCGGTAATAACCAAACGTTCATACGCATCTAGGAGTTGCTTTTTATTCAGAGTAAGATTAGCCACATAGCTATATAACTCTAGCATCTCATTCCTGACGAGAGCTATCTGCTTCGTGCCAACTGCCGTGGTCATAAACCCCTTCGGATTTTCTGCAACAGCGTTTTTCAGTTCAATACACAGACGACCTATTTCCACTGTGCAATCATATGCCTTCTTGACATCGTGCGCATTAGACACCGTTGCAGAGATAGTGGTAAGGTAGTCATAGGTTTTCTTCTGAATGTCTTTGATATGACCCAGCTCATTATTTATCCACAGCTGAGCTGAAGTGATCGAAGACTGCTCATTGTTTATCTTGTCAAGTGCCTCCTTCTCCATAGCAGAGGAGGTGGCTACAGCTGCCGAGACCAGAGGATCCGCTGTAATTTGAGCCGTAGACAGCCCCGGAATAAGCGAGAGGACGGCAAGAACCAATCCTGTGATAAGATATCGTTTCATACTTACTTAGCGATGTACTGAGAGTTTACTGGGAGTTGATGCTTCCAGCTGTAATATATCATTCCAATCCTTGACTTGTCCCTCTGGCTTAATAACAGTGATAATGTCCGGGGAGAGGCGATTACCCGTTTGGCGCAGCACCTCTGACAAGGAGGTTTGCTCCGGAGAGAGTGAGAGTTGAGTACCATCAATTGAGAGCTTGATCTGGTCATTCTGCTTATCAACTCCGACCTCCAGTTGCTTCTCTGTGGCTAGTGCGTAGGCCCTGATGTCATAGATCCTCCCATAGAGGTCATTGTCAAAGAGCAGATTACGTCTTGCCGTGTCGTAGTGACTAATTAACGACTTGAATTGTTCGTCACTGAATGCACCACCAAACGAGACGAAGACGGATGAGAATAGCTCGATCTGCTGTTTGTGTAGTTGATAGTAGGCTATTGCATCTAACGCACTCTCAGCAATGTATAGGTTTTTCGCTTGAAGGGGCGACTGTGTAAAGTCTGCAATCCACATTCCATGCGTTGAATCAGTGCCGGCTGCTTTGGACTTAAAGTGCCCAATTCCTCTAATCTCATAGCCAATCACCTCTGTCTCTCCGGGCTTGCGATAGGGGAACCCAATATTGACGTAGGACTTCTCTGCGTTCGCATCTTTGATGATGTGGATGTGGTCTGCAAAGATTGTACTACTGTATCGATCGATACCCCGCCCTTCGAGGATACGATCTCGATAATACGTATTCGACACCTTAACCCACCGGTTAGGATCAAATACCGGGGGCGTATATAACTGCTTGTATTCAGTCCTCGGAGCCGTATAGTCGTGATTGGCAAAGCTGTGCAGGATCTTATTTATCATGTCCCAGTCGTTGTATCCCACCACGCCAAAGCGGTCAAGGTTTTCCCGGACAAAAGAGATCACATCTCCTTTATTTCCCTCTCGTCTCCAGAAGCCTTGTATCTCGGGGTTATCAGGGTTCTTGATATAGATCCTATCAACCTCTCCTCCATCCTGAGACAGGACGAATGAGGGCTGCTTTAGTCCCTTAGTCTTATCTAGTGCATACCCAAGACTCGATGCCACATCGATGATGGACACTCGAGCCTTGAGCTGCTGAAACGTCAGATTCTCCATATCAACGGTGCATTGACTGCGACTGAGCCTCTGTCATCATCTGCCCCTTGATCTCTTCAGAGAGCTGCTCGGAGCGTGTATGATCCCCATTCTGAGAGGCCTTGAGGTAGTCTTTGTAGAATCCCTCAATATCGTACTTGTCAAGGAAGGAGTCTCGCTCAATATTTACACCGCCTCGATCCCATATATCATTGACACCTTGTGCGCCATGCTGCTGCACATAGGCGACCTTCTCGGCATCCGGGCTATTAGGGGTTGGCACAGCCTTAAATTCCTTCTCCACTTTCATCTCCTTGAATGACATCTGAACACCTTGCCTGCTTGTCATATCAATACGTGCCTCATAATAGAGCTTGGATTTCTCATCGAAGCCCTGCACTACCTTACCCTCCCGCAAGGACTGCACATCTGCAGGCGAGAGCTGTACGCCATTCACCCGAGACGGTGTATTTACTTCCCGGACAGGGATAGAGCGCAGACGCATCGTATCCTTGTCCATAAAGAAGTACTTATCCACCTTGCGACCATCCTCTTCCACGGTCTTCCTGATAGTCTGATTTGCGGATAGATGATCCGACTCCTCCTTAGAGAAGCGAGTGTTATCATTTAATCGCTCTAGTGTCTTATTGCGCTTGAGCATGTACGCTACAACCATCCCAACGACAGGGGTGAAAGCGATAGAGGCCGCAAGGAGTATAGCCACCCGCTCAGCCCTTGCAGAGACGAATAATTTATTGTCCTTAACCGGGGTGTAGCTTATGTCGTTGTCTTGGAGGAACGCCCTGTTTTGAGGAGTGTTCTGAACAGTATACCCCTCTTGTAGTCTAACCACACCCTTCGCCTTAAGCATCCCATTTGGAGTCACCTCGTATTCGCTATCCGAATTGTCCAGCTCTCTCCTGTTTTTCTCCGTATTCTCAAGTTCTGAAGTAATATGGAGACGGTCGTTAAGAGCTTGATGAAGCATCTGTGAGTCATCCAATTCGTCAGTCACGCCTGGTTTGACTACGTCCAGCAGTTTCTCTACATCATAAGATGGGGTGAGAAGAGTATAGTCGTACTTCTCTTTCACAAACGCTACGACATTTGTCCGGACCTTGTCCTCGACTGATCGGAGGTCTGAGAGCAACTTGGACTCTCTCTCCCTATCCGTATTAAGCTCTAAGTCTCTCAAGATCCCCTCCCGCTCATGAACAGATGCTCTGAGATAGGGTGGAACCTCACCGAGCTGATCTATATACTCTGAGGTCATCTTTTCTCTATGTGCCATTAATTCAGCATAAGGGCGCACCTCGTTCCTTACGGTTATTGTCTCCTCCATATTTGTTTCTGTCCCTATTGTTTTGTTCGCCTTATTATCCTCTGACTGTTCTTTGTCGAGCGACTCCTCCAAGCCATCCAGTCTCTTAACGATCAGATTGCTTGCCTGAGAGGCATCCGACAACACGGTATGCAGGAACTCCGGACTTTCCCTGAGAGCACCTATCCACGACTGAAGATAGGCGGCATGATTCTCCATAAGCGAAATGGGCAAGTCAAGATGCGCTCCGGATATCGCAGACCCAAGCTCAGCGACCAGCTCCTCTCTTGCGTACTTTGGAGAACCGAATCGAGCCGGCTCCAACCGATTTAGCAGGTTTTTATGACCTGTAGAGTGCGTCATCTCATGGAGAAGAGTAGAGTAGTAGAGTTCATCACTCACAAAGCTTCCCTTGGGGGTGATGTGAACCTCATTGTCTTTCAATGTATAATATGCCCCTGTACTTAGATCGTGCAGGATTGGGCAATACCACGCCTGATCACGCACAAGAGCATCAATTTTATTCTCCTCACCTTGCGACACGTCTCTGACCTGATAGCTTTGGACAATCTTATCGTATAGGTCTTTCCGGACCTCCTCGATATTTGTCTGAGCTATATTGAAGACGCTTGCAGCTTTGGCAAAAACTATATGCTCGTACTTCTCCCTTTCCCCCTTCGACAATTTCTCATACTCCCGAGGCGTAATCCTATGATTGTCTTCGGGATGTTTGTAGTAGTTGTCATAGTAGATAACAGGCAGTGACTTAGAACCCTTGAGTATACTGATCCCCTCATCCTTCGCCATCTTAAATGTGGTGTAGACGGGGTATTGCCACTTGTACTTCTCAGCTGCAAGATTAAGGAGCAACTTATTCTTGCCGGAATAGGGGCGACTTTGTATATTCTTGACAGCATTTCCGGATATCCACGGCCCTGTATAGTCAAGCTGCATCCGCTTCATCTTATCGATGAGCAGATCCGTCAGTTGGGTCTCAAAACGCTCTTGTGCTTGACTCATATCAGATCACCATTAGAGCTGTCGATTAGGCTCTCAACCTCCTCGAGAAACTGCATAGCAGTCTCCTCCGATGGGCTGAGACTGTTATCTGCGAGCCAATTGTTGTAGTCATCTCGGTAGTCTGCCTGTACATGCTCAAGAGCAGTCAGGTATTGATTGGAATTCTTCATGATGTGATGATTTATTTTGGATTGGATGCTGTATGATTTATCTATTAACGACAATAGGGGCAACGGGTTAACCACCTTCCCCTTATACCTCAGACTCAAGTGTAAGTGAGGTCCTGTCGTCCGACCGCTATTCCCTGAGATCGCCACAAGGTCTCCGGGTGACACCTTATGACCTTTCTGAACAAGGGTAGACTTGAGATGTCCATAGGTCACTTCAAGAGGACCGTGTCTCAATACTACATAGCGACCGAGGGCTCTCTGATGCCCTACCCTTAGGACTTCACCATCAAGCATTGAGTAGACCTCAGCCTGATTACAGCGCAAATCTATACCTCGATGATACCTCTTCCTACCATTGATTGGATCTATCCGCAGACCAAATGGAGAGGTTATGTGCATAGGTCTGAGTAATGGCAGTGAAACGGTCCGGAGAACCGACTGACTGGAGGGGTGCTCCGGAGAGTACTTGGTCTCCTCTGGCTTGGAGACCAATGCAGGAGAGGAGGACACATCTCCATATCTCAGCGTATTAAACTGCGCAGAGCAGACTGGCACCAACAACAGGGATAAAGAGATATAGACTAGGGCTTTCATACTGACTGCTGTACACTCTTCACTATTTCCTCGACCTCTTTCATTACTTTCTCGAAGTTCTTAGAGAGCAACTCTTCTTTTTTCTCCTCTCCTCCGAAGTCGTATATCAGCGGGAGAGTGTCAGGGTACTCCGACTCCTCCTTCTTTATGGCATCGATGTCAAAGTTTGTCTTCGCATAGAATTTGGTGGTGCGGAACTCCTCTGAATTCTGGATATCAATAGATCCGTCTCGCTTAGTCCTAGTCTGCACAAAGTCTCTGGCTATCTGTCCACAGAGGAAGCCGGTGGGCATATCGGCAATACGTGACGCAGGTACCAAATCCCCCATCTCCTCATTAAGGCTTATACTGGTCTTAGCGTGGTCAATTGATATTCCCTTCTTGACCTGTCGCACTTTGCCGAAGATGCTCTGTGAGAGCCAGTCAAGAGTGTCCTTGTGGCGGGCAGAGGCACAGATAACATTGGCGCACACGCTAATCACCTTTTGCATACCGATCTTACCATAATCACTCTCCAGCTGGGGCAACTCTTGGAAGCCGAGGGTGACTGCCACTCTGTTACTGCGGGCAGTACCTACCAATCGGTCTATCTTGTGGAAGTAGATGGTTGGCAGCTCATCGATGATGATATTAACAGGGATGTTCTTACCACCTCCGGAATTAACCCTTGTGACCAGGCGATTGATGATAAGGGCATTCAAGCTACCATTGATACTCTCCATCTCCGGATCATTAGCAATAAGGAGATAGGATGGATCCTTGGGGTCGGATACCTTAAGATCAAAGTCGTCCCCGGTAAAGATCCAGAACGCCTCTTTAGTCGCCAGACGACTACACTCTACCCTGAGTGTTCCTATCATACCCTCCAATTGATCCATCGCCTTATTCTTGTAGGCAGTCATAAACGGGGCGAGGAGAGGCTGAATTTCTTTGTTACTCATTAAGACATCAAACTGGGTCTGGTAGTCCATATTAAGCAACGTAAGAACGTGCGCCATACTCGCATACCGACCATTATCATATCGAGTGAAGAAGTAGATGATAGCAGCGAGGTAGTTCTCAGATGACTTCTTGAAGAAATCGTCTGAGCCACCGCCTCCGGACTGCTGTCCCTTCTGCAGAGACTCGATGAGAGTCGATGCCGTCTCACTGGCAGCGGCGAGGTTGGGGATGTACTTCTTCTGGATAGGGTTAATCCTATGCGAATACTCTACCTTGGTAAAATTGATCATCCGGAACTTACAGCCCTTTGGAGCTTGCTTAGTCTGCACCGCCTTCAAGTAGTGGTAGTATAGTTTAATCGCAAGGGTCGGAAACTTATAGTCGTAGACCACCAGAGAAAAGCCCTTCTGTGAGTGCTGACGGATCACCGGCTCAATAACGGAGAAGGTTTTACCCGACCCGGGCGTACCTAGCACCCACGTCCCTCTAAAGGGGTTCTCAATATTGATCCACGAGTCTCTCATCTTTCCCCTATAGTAGTACTTTGTAGGGATGTTGACAGAGACCGAGGTATTCTTCTCCTCCTGCTTTTGGTCGAAACTCTCATTCTCCAGATTAAACTTGTCTTGTCCCAGACTATCCTTGATAATCTTTGAGAGGCTGTCAAGTGCGATATGTACGGCAATCACACCAACAAACGAGAGGGCTATATAGCCGTAGAGATAGCTTCCACCAAAGGGATAGATATAGACACTTCCGATCAAGAAGATTAGCCCGAAACTAAGGGGCAGATAGACCATCTTGACAATGTCAAAATCGAGACGCTTCTTGGCCCGTGTTCCTATACTTGTGATGACCACAAGGAGCAGAGTAAACAGCTTGGAGTAGACTAAGCTCTGATAGATCGCCATAGGGCGAAGTCTATCTAATATGAGATTCGCATGTCCCAGCCATTCCCGTGGTATGAATAGAGCCACCTCCAGCAGGACAGAGACGTAAATCAATGCCCGGAAGAGCGTATATAGCTTTTCCAGCTCTTTACTTTCTTCCATGACCTAGAATGATCTCCACCCTCCGATTTTTCTGCCGTCCTTCCGAACTGTCATTTGACTCGGCAGGATTACTTTCGCCAAGACCAAGCACCGACTGTACCCCAATCTTACCGGCATAGATTGAGGTAATGTAGTCGGCTACTGATTGCGCCCTCCTTTGAGACAAGCGCAAATTATACTCCTCTGACCCTACATTGTCTGTATGACCGACTAGTGAGATAATTGGGGAGGGAGAGAGGGATAACAACTCTTTGACAATCGCATCGATAACCCCATACTGCTCCGGACGTATCTCAGACTTATCAAAATCAAAGAGGATGTCCGAATGCACAGAAGCCACTAGATTCCCGACACTATCCTTCTCGAAAAAAGAGTCCTCGGCAAGAGCCGTAGATTCCACAGCATCTTGCAGGTGATATCGGTTCAACTGTTCCAGTAATATATTCCCCGATCCTCCTACAATGGAAGCATCAGGATAAGGGAAAAAGACAGAGTCCATATAGAGCTGCTTGTCTCTATCCACTCCAGCTGCTACTCTTGTGGATACAGAACAGGAGGCGCAGAGGAGTAAAAAAGGGAACAGTAGGGAAAAGAATAGTCTTACTTTCATTGCGCAAGAGGAATTTTAACGCCTGCCGACAAGCCACAAACGAGCCTGTCTGGAGAGCGGAAGACTAATAGGTTGTCTTGAGCGATAAAGAACTTCATTCCATTGGCGAAGGTCAGGTCATACTCAAAGCCTAGGTTTAGGCCGAACGTGATACCCGCACTGCTCGAAGTCCCAAGATTACCACCTAAGGCAAGATAGAGGTCTTGATTTTTGGACATCAGGACATTTGGCTTCCAGTAGCCGGCTATACTATACTCTGCAGACCGAAAGTCTGCCTGTGTAAATAGGTTGTTACTTCTTGCATAGATATCAAAACCGGCACAAGTACTGCGTGAGAGTTGTTTCTCCATCCCAAACTTAACACTCCCAAAAGTATGTCTCTGAAGAGGATTGACAAAGTAGCCCGGAGCTACGTGGAGATACCAATCATTTATTCCCGCATACATCGGGAGGGTGCAAAGTAGTGCAAACAGCACCATAAGTAATGGCTTTCGTATCATATCAGAATATATCTGCATTAAGGAGGTCGCTATACTCTATTTCTAAACGGATGACACGACCGGATAATTGCTTTTCCGCCAACTCGATGACAAAGATTTTGTCCTCCGGGTAGGTAAACTTGTCAAAGACGAAGATGTTCCGCCACTTCTTCTTGAAGCTCTTGTCCTGCTGCGACACCAGTAGAGGTTGTAACTCGATACTCTGGAACGTGGTCGCCTTCGTCATTTTCTTGTCTTCGACAAAGAAACGGATATTGTCGATGTCATACTGGATATTTGTCTTATTAAGGAGGCTAATGTCGATGAAGAAGTACTTGTCTACCGTGTAGATGTTGTTGAGTGTAACCCGCATGCCGTGCTTCAAGCAAGAGACATTATAGAATTTCTTCTTGCTCAGGAGCATCCGATAGCAGTAGTCGTGCAATTGCGCCCTCGTCATATCTGACTCAGGACTGAGATAACTCTTGACATCAGTATAGGGGATATTATATCGGGAGTACACCTTTGACAGATCATCAGTGTACATAAGCAGATACTGCACCATGTAGCGTTCGGAGGTGATAGTCAGCACTCCGGACGCACCCTCCTTAATAGGCTTGACTCGTACCGCATTAGGGAGAGGTATGTCACCTGCTATGTCAGGGACAGAGATATCTACATACTCTATTTTCTCTGGGGAGACGAAGTGCGTGGAGATGTCCTTATTGACATAGATTACCGGCAAATTCTCTTTGAACTGACCGGCTCCTTCAACTTGGTTTTGTGCTTGACCGGGTAGAACCGCCAGCAGACCAAGAGCTAATGCAATCGCTTGAAATTTAATTGATATCATTGGTTGTTGTTATTTAGCAGGTAGACAATTGTATTGTACTTAATGGTCGCTTTATCCTTGCGCATATTGCCGGATATAGCAGACGTGACTGACTGGTAAGCTGACTGGAGTGCCTGTGATGCCATCCCGATAAAATTATCCGGAGAGGTATTGACGGTCATCTGACCACCTTGCACGGCCTGAGAGGCAGCTGCTTTGATCCCTTCACGAAATGAGCTCTTGGGGACGTAGAGACCTTCGATACCGTCTACGTCAAGCGTCTTCATCTTAACAGGGAGTTGCTGACCATTTACCGTGATACCGGTAATCGCTATCATAACCCTCTGATTTTGCAGTCCGGATACCGTACCATAGAGGTAAGTTCCTTTCCTTACAAGATGATTTTGCAGCTTGATGTCTTCGAGCAAGACAAGTCGTACACGACTGCTTTGCTCGACTTCGACAGTACGATCTACCATCGCCCTTATTGTGTTCTTCTGTAGGTCTGTCTGATCATCCCTCGACAACGTATTGAATGCAGTGGCATTGATGTTCCCTGCCTTTTCTACGGTAATGGCATCCTCTGCATTAAGCTCAGCAAGCACCTTTTGGCGCTCTTCCATTCGGATTTGTGCCTCCTTTCGCTCTTCCTCCTGCTCAGGGGTCAGTATCTCCTCTCCGTTTAAGAGTTTCTGATACATTATCATCTCATTACGCAGATCATCCTCTGCAGAGTTGTCCTCGTCACGTGAAATAGACTGCGACCCGCCAGAAGTAGGACCAGAGCCAAAGGCACTCATTTCAGATGCCAGTTGCTTGTTCTGCTCATTAATTTGACCATTTAGAGCTTCCACGTCAGCCCTACTTTGATCAGCTATCTTCTGCAGACTGTCAATGTAGGCCAACTCCTCGGCAGAGTATATCGTAGTATCCGCTTCGATGAGTGTAGGGTCATAGAGACCTTGCATTGCTGTATAGTCTTGTTGCTCCTTATATTGATCCAACAAGGCCTCAGAGCGAGTCTTTAGCTCGCTGTCTGTCTCTATAGGGATACTCTGTATCTCAGAGACAGGAGCGTCCTCCTCAGCCTTCTTCTCATCATTAGCTTTAGAGGTATCTCCAATGGCGGAGATGACAAACCAGCCAATGTATATGACAATGGCTGCGATTATCAGCGGAAACACAAACTTCTTGTCCTTGAAGTCTATCGCTTTAAGGTTTAACTTCTTCATGATTGTGTAGTAAGTTGCCTATTGTTTCAATGTATGCATAGCTTGAGGAGATATAAAGAGAGTCTTCCGGACTAAGATGATCCTTACGCAAAAGGCTCTCTATACTATCAGCACGGAGCTGCACCTCTGCATCTAAGTCACCGAATGCCGACCGCAAGTCAACTGTATCCCTTGATGAGTTGATCATAAGCGTGTCATAATTAGAGATCTCGTAGTCAAGTGGCTGGAGAAATAATCCTACCAGAGTAAAAGTAAAAGTAGCCATCACGATAGCCGGCAAAACCCAAAGGCGATGTCTGGCGGCATAGATGTTAGCCTTTCTCACCGGGTTATATCTGGAGAGAAAAGTTCCGACTTTCTCGCCATACGCTTCCGCCTTCTCCAATTGAGCTTCTGACAGCTTCTTGCGTTTTAGTCCAAACATATTATCTCGATCTTGACTCTGACAGGTTTCTATTGGATAGCGTCTTGTAGTCAGTGATCATATAGCCGAACGGATTATTCTCTGTGCGAGGAATAGCCCGTAATCCGCCTGAGGCAATGAGCTCACGAATGGTGACAGAGTACTTCTTCTGTATGCGTTGACGACCATAATAGGTGAAGGTCATCGCATCTTGATCAAAGGCCACACTATCACACACTATTGAGAATGTGGCAGAATGGCTCAGAATGTCATTGTAAAACCCCTTGTCCATAAGGGCATTCTTCTGCTTTACTCCAGACTCGTCTATGTAATACATAGCCTCCTCGGTTGTCTTGTTGATGTACTCATCATCGGGAGGCAGGTTAAAGAAGAGACTATGAAACATACGGACCGCACTCTTCGCCTCAATGCCTATCATCTCTTCTCTGGTGGAGCGATGTGCGACCTCCGGAATTCCTTCCGACAAGACGTAGATCTGATCTGCGTTCTTACTCGCAAGGGAATATCCATAGATCATACCCATAGAAGCCACCACCACTCCTGCTACGATTGATGCGATACTCACGACAAGAGCAACCTTTATCTTCTTCTCTATATTCTCTATAATCATAGCTTATACTGCTGCAGCTGCAGCCTTTGCAGCCGTTTTCACACCAGAAGTCGCTGTATTATTCACCCCACCGACAAATCGAGAGACTGCCTGAGAGGAATTGGTAGGCACAATCCACGACACAACCTCCGGGACCATCCGTAAACCATGCCAGCCAACGATGGCCGCCAACAATGAGTAGATATAGTTGAAATGGACAAAGTCACCCAAGTGCAATCCAGGCGTACTAAGGCGCTTGATGTCGACCTCTATCCCATACCGGAAGAGCTGTAGCGCAGCTGCCATCACGAGAAAAGCGACAAAGCCATACAAGCAGAAGGATATATAGCGAGTGACCCAAGAGGCCCATGCGTCTTTCCAGATGGGCAGCACTGACATCCCAAATGTAATGGGACCTGTGATCGTCAAGACACCCAAAGCGACTTCACGACCGAAGAAGGTAATTAACACGGCACAATTCCAGATAATTGATGTAATCAACATCATAATCCCCTCTATAATAGAGGTTGCAAGCGTCTGGGTTATGTTACCCAACATACGCTTGATGTCGACAATCTTCTCGAACAAATCTTTTGCGGAGGAAGTTATTTCGGAGAATATGTCTTTTTCTTGTCCCTTACCTACAGACTCTTCTGCAGCTTTTGCCTTTGCTCTTGCGGCTTGTAGGATTTCAAATTGACGCCTCTGTATATCTAGTCGTTTCAGATACAACTGAGTTACTCTGTTCATCTCCTTTTGGTAAATACCATTTTTGGCATAGTTCTCCAGCGCATCTCCAAAGGGCTGACGAAGTGCATAGGTAAAAGACCCCCAATTCATTAGCACTAGGGATATCAGTACAGGTCGTAAGAGGGCGAGTACATCTATGCCCTTCTTAAGCAGCATCATCTGATAGGCCTCAGAGGCGACCACAATAAGGCACAGCACACCTCCAATGGCTTTACCCATGGAGACGAATAGACCGTAATAACGAGCGAAGAAAAGAGGGAGACTACGGCATATCTCCAACAGATTTTCATCTAAGAAGTCTTGCATATGGACTTTAGTTCTTGATATGATAAGTGCATCTTGATTGAGAGGTTCATCTTTTGGATCAATTGCTCAAACTTGTTAAGCTGCTGACTGTAGACCTTCTTTCTATCAATGTTCGTGACATAGTTCTTTCGCATATAATTCACTGCATCGTATATCTTTTGATGTTCTAGTTGAATTGCTCGATACGCCTCATTACGACCAAAAGCCTTACGATACTCTCCCAGCCTTCTAGTGTATATGATCTCGAGCTTTGCAAATGAGGGGGTATAATCTTCCCATACCACATCCAAGCTTCTATCGGCTATAGACACTGTTTCCCGCTTCTGGACTTCCTTGATCCTGTCCTCCACCTTTTGTGTCTGCTTCTTGACCATTTTGGCCTGAGCGAGCATCAGCACTCGTCTTGTTTGATTGGGGCTATATCTGGAGACATAATGATCGGCTCCACCAAGACCGGCAGGACCATTGTCGTGGATGCCAAGACCGGGGAGTTTCTGGGACCATTTCCACCATAGTACTTTCATATCTTTAGACCACCAAGAGTAATACCAACTTCTGGGTGAGAACTCCCAAGGACCTGTCTCCATACTACGCAGCTGGTAATGCTTTGCCTCATCGTAAATCGGCACTTGCGCCACCATGTCAAGCGAGATGAGGGCAACGAGCAAACCTATCAATCTGTAACTACTCATTTTGAGAAATCCTTGATTATTTGTGTAGCTATCTTCGCTTTATCAATGGGGGTGAACCCACCATACTTAGCCTCCTCAAGCAACTTATAACCATGCACCATATAGTTGCATTGATACAGGTAGTAGTTTATCGCTGTGACACGTGTTTGCAACTCAAGCACTACCTGACTCAGAGACTGAGGATCTGCTCGCATAAGAGGTAGCTTCTTTATAGTCGTGTTAAGATATTTGTACTGAGCCGCTAAGTAACCAACTGCCGTAGTATACTCTCTCAGGACATAGATGTTCTTCACATATTTGACTTGAGTGCCGAAGGTCTTCATCAAGTCATATGATCTACGGACATCCTTGGCGAGTCTCAATGCCGACAACCCCACCGAGGTCCAAGCCAAGGCGGAATTGTAACGCTTGGACAATTCTCCTTGGAGTTCTTCGTATTGTTCGGAGAGCTTCTTTGTGGACTTAGTCACTCCTAACTTTGCAGCCTCCTCAAGCACTCTTTTGTCCAACTTGTCGTATTTTGCCTTATGAGCATCAATGAGAATCTCCAATGTCGGAATGTCCATCGGTTTGGCCTCCTGTGCGTGCAGATCAATCGATGCAATACTCAGACTTACCGCCACGAGAATAAGTGTCGTTATTTTTTCCATAGGTCTACGATATCATTAGCCACTATCAAGCCGTAGTTAATCGTCCACATAGAGCGGGGTGCCACTTTCTGGAGCGCAAGGGTAAGAGTGTTCGTTGATATGATCTCCAAATGGATCTGATGAATCTTAAAGATGATCAGGTCCAAGTCGTAATTACACCGCTCGAAGAATGCGAGTCTCTCTTGGGGTTCCAAGAAATTCACACTCTTACCTTTATTCACCTTGGATAAGCCGGGCAGATCAAAGGATCCATCCACTACCACACCTACGACATTGGCGCAAATGCCATAGATATCAGCTGATAGAGTAGATATGACCTTGTAAGAGCCCACGATGCCTACCTGATTTGACTTGAGATCCGGGGCAAGTTCACCAAGGGAGGAGAGAGCCTTTTTCGCCTTAAATGCTATAAGGGAGAGTGCGGCACCTTCCTTCTTGAAGGCGGACACATCCTTTTGAATTTTCTCCACCTTAGCGATGTGTCCTTCCACAACCAATAGAAGATTACGTATCTTCCGTTGAGAATCCTTCACCTCCTCAAACTCGGAGCGAATGAGTTCCTCAGAAGCTTTGGCAGCTACACCATTGGCAGCAGCCTGCTCCGCTGACTTCACATCATAGACAACGATTGCCGTCTGACCTGATGCGTAAGGCAAAGTACCTAATAGCCACAGCGCAAATAGACAAAATCGCATTATTACCTTATTCATCCGATAGCACCTTCTTCGCAAAATCCATAATAGACGAGCTTTTAGAGGCTCGCCAATCCTCGCAAAAATGGGTCAATGCCGTCTGCATATCACCATACTTTTCTCGATATTGAGCGAGAGCATCCTTCTCGACCTTCTCAGTCGTATATGCCATATAGCACTCCGGACTCTCCTCAACCCCGTACACAGCACCGACATTACCACGACGGATGTAGACCTCCTTAAAGGCACCTCTTCCTTCCCTATTGTCCAGATTGTTAATCGTCCAAATCTTTGCGCACTCTGTATCCGTAAGCCCCAGCAACGCCTTAATGTCGTCAAACCGATCCTTGAGCTTTGTCTGATCTAGGAGGATTGTAATCTCAGAGTTGTTTATGATCGCACTTTTGACGATATCAGAGGAGATAATGTCCTCAATCTCCTGAGTGACGACCCCGACAATACCCCAAAACTTACGTACTGTCTTGTAGAGGTAGAGTATATAACCAGCCATCATAGGAGAAGCTATAGCCTTCCACGCCTCCTCGATAACAAGTGCCTTTCGGTTGTGCTTCAGACGCATTTTCTGCAAAAACACGTCCATAATTATGAGGGTAACAATAGGGAAGAGTGTGGGATCATCCTTGATGGCATCGATCTCAAACACGATGAACGACTCATCAAAGAGGGAGGTGTCCATCTCCTCATTGAGTGTCTTCTCCAGTTCGCCACCTCTGTAGAACTTTGCCAGCAGAAACTTGAAGTTTTGTATGTCAAACTCTACTTTGTTTGTCTCGATGAGGAAGGGGATGTATTGCATAGCGAACTCAAAGAAGGAATTGAAAGTCAACTCCGTCACTCTAATTCCTCTTAGAGTGTCCTCCTCGTTATCGATTTCATACGCAACAATTTCCTTAATTTCATCATCTTCGACATCTGTTCCATACTTATTCCTCAGCTCTTCAAGCTTCATCAAGGCATTGTCCTTCTCTCCAGCATCGCCTTCAATGGCAAGAGCCTCGATGGACTTTAGTTTCTTCTGTATATTTCTCTCTCGCGCACGACTATACAAGTCCTGTTTACGAGAGGTGCCAACGTCTAACATTAGCATACGTGTGCGGTCTGCTCGCTCCTCCGGAGTGTAACCGTTAAAGGGGCTAAAGAAGAATCTGTAGTAGGCGTTTATCGTCCGAGAGAGGACCTCTTCCTCCACTGTAGTTACCGACCCGTTGGCACCCTTCCAGATCACAGACAGCAGAGACTTGAGAAAGTTAACCTTCTCCACATTAAGCTCCTCTTTGGTAATCCTAAAGGGGTTCATAGAGATAGGGTGTTCCTCTGAGTAGGTTATATATCGCCCACCTAAATAGTTGCAGAGTCCTTCGTAAGAGTGTCCTGTATCCACCATTACGATGTCGGTATTCTGCTCGTAGAGCTGCCGGACCACACTATTCATATGGAAGCTCTTGCCACTGCCGGAGGGACCAAGGCAGAAGAAGTTACTGTTCGTGGTCATCTTCTTTGCCCCCTCCTTCCCGGTGATATCAATGCACCGAGGAATACCAATGCGATTGGTGTAATAGACCTTGAGCGGGGTTACTTCATCCGTCTCCGCTTCTTCTTTGTATTGCAAGCAGCCTGCGACATCATTAAGCGTCAATAGACGGTCATACTCGGCATTGGATCGGTAGGCACAGCCGGGGAGAGCTGAGAGAAACAGCTCCAATTGGTTGTAGTTAGACCGTGATAGCCGGAAGCCTCTCTTGCCAAACTCAGATTCCAGCTGGTTGAAAGCCGCATTAGGAGTTTTAGAGGATACAAGGAGGGTATAGTTCATATAGACAAACATTTTGTTGTCTGTCTCTACGATCTTCTGCACAGCCTCAATGTCTTCTTTTGCGACATTGTTTGCTGCAGATGGCAAAGAGGCGTGATTATTATGCTTCTTGACCAGCCGCTTTATCTCTGCAAGCTGATTGGGAATGTAGATCGACTGGTTATAGACGATCACATCAGCTGCAGGAATGTCGTCTAAGAAAGAGAATAGATCCTCAGAGAAAGTAGCACCATTGATAGATCTCTGGTGTAGAGGGACTATCGTATTAGGCGTATCAATCTCGTCCACATCGACCAGCGATACACACTTCGTTACCCTGTCATCAAATCTCAGATACTCTTCTGTAGCATACAGATTAGAGAGCGAGACCACATCATCCTTGAAATTCAGACAAAAGAAGCGATGCAGGTAAAGACTGGCATCCTCCTTACTCAGGAGGTGTGGCGAAAAGTTAGCTCCCTCGAGCAGGTCTTTTACCTTCACCACATCGGACAGGAACGACTTCCAGCTCTTGTAGTCGTACTGATAGCGTCCCTTCTTTTTCTTCTCCTGAGAAAGAATAATGTAGGCACTATGTGCAGTGTAGGACCGTCCGTCAAAGTATCGGAAGTAACTATTCTGCAGGAAGTCACCACTCTCTGCAGACCGATAGGTCTCCTTGGCGAAGATGTCGTGTTTCTGTATGCAGTATCCTGCACCTAAGGTCTTGATCAGCCCTTCAACAAAAGAGTTGTACGCATAGTAACCGTCAGGGTCAGAGGAATACTTCTCTATGGGGTTTTGAACCCGATAGATCACAGAGTACTCTCCCACGCTGTTATAGACAACACCATAGTCATCGACTTCCTCTATGGCAAGGTACGGGGGCTGTAGCTTCTTCTTTTTGGTCACCATGATATCAATTTGGTAACGACATACACTCCTTTAGCGGATTGCTTGGAGTGCAAGCCACGCTTGGATCTTGTACGTATCCATACAAATACAGCTGAGAGGATCCCCAGCCCAACAATTAATGCAGGCAGGAATCCGGCTGCTATAAAGGTGATAATGAATGCCATTATGGTGACGACTACAGCTATAAGACCGACCCAGACATAACGCCCTTTCAGCCCCATAAACTCAAGGGGCTTTTGAAGCCCCTTGAATATTTTGAACCCTGTCGTCTCCAAGAACATTACTTCCTAAAGAACATAGGTAATGCTTCAGCAGCAAGAACGAGGAATACACAGGCACCTACAATCATCATAATGGATTTTTTGACATCCTGCTCCTCATTGTTCATTTTGATGAACACAGAAATGGTTCCAACCAGTGCGACTACGCCTGCCAAAGCGAATATAACGCTCTGAACAGCTGGAATATAGCTCTCTATAGTTTTAGAAGCTTTTTCCAAAGCCGCTTTTCCCGCTCCTGTATTTTGAGCAAGCGCCGACATCCCTGTGAGCATGCACACACCGAGAGCATAAGATGCTCTACGGTAGAGATTTGTTGTTTTGTACAATAACTTTGACATGTGATTTAAATATAAATGTGAGAAACTATTGATCTTCCATCTATCACGTCCTGATCACTCGGGACAAGAATCCGCTCTCCCTCGCACATAGACCTTGACCGCAAAGAGGGGGCAGAATACTTGTTGTCGTTCTGCTTCCAGTTCTGCTCCTCGGTCTGCTGTCTTTCCGGAGATTCTACAGCAGCTTGTGGCTGATAAGTCACCATATCTGCACTGACTTCGATTGGCTCTATTTCAATGATCGTCTCCATAGATCCTTCTCTTCGTCCATCATCAAACATTTGGCTCTTCTTCTCCGGGGCTAAGATGAGATACAGGTAGTATGCCACAAGGGCAACTGCACAGACTATCAGAAAAGAGACAAACGTCATTCCCTGAGGCTCTCAAGAACTGATTTCACTTCCGAAGCCAGCTGCTCACTTCTCTCGGTGAAGAACTCCTCGATAATCTGATTAACTAGACTTGTCCTTGAGTGATTTCTTTCCGACTTTTTGCTTAGCCTGATGAGTTCAAGGCGCTGTATATTACTTCTCGTCAGGGTTATTCGAGGTCCAATAGTCGTGCGCTCCTCCTCTGATGAGGAGGTAGCAGCAACAGATTCCTTGGAACCTGCCGGCATCTCCTTGGATGACTTTTTACTCTGTTGAGCCTCGTCAGTAAGGGCTCCAAGATTTATCTCTGACATAATACTTCCATTAGTTTACCAAAACACTGTTCTACTGCATTTTGCTGATCCTTGAACAGACTAAAGGAGTTAACTCTTTTGACGGTTGCCAAATCCTTAACAAAAGGCGTAACAACGCCATATTGACTAAACGCCTCTTTCACCTGCTCAAAGACTTCCTTTTCTTCCTTTGTGCCTACACCTAAGCGAACACAATTGGGAACAAAAACTATAGTCGGTGCCTTCATCCCCTCAAATAGCCTCTTGAGAACTACGATGAATGTGCCAGTAGAGTCAAGAGACTTACGTTCGTAGATGAAAGGACAGATAATCACTTGAGCTCGAAGAAAACAAGGCACCAAACCATTCACGCTGAGATTACCGGGGGTATCAACAAGAATAAACACATCAGGATTATCCTTGTCAAGTTTCTCCAGCAAATCATAGATCTCTTCTTGAGTACGATCCAAGCTAAATCGAAGGATTGGATATGGGAATTCCTCAGATGAGAAACTTTTCATATCATTCTCTCTCTGATTGTAGGCGGACAATTGGCGGTCAGCATCAAGGACAATGACTTTACGTCCTTGACTGACCAACCAATTTGCCAAGAGCAGTACCAACGTGGTCTTACCAACGCCACCTTTCTGATTACCCAAAGTGATTATCATACTTCTCTATTACGCTATCAAAATGGCACAAATTACCATTTGCGTCCCCAAAGATAGGAATTACGCATTCGCCCTGAAACTACATCTACCCTACTGATTTTCAGATCGGGAACTATAGGGAAAAATAGGGAAAAATAGGGAAATCCGAAAAGGATTTATTATGTTTATTTACGATAGTTTTTGAAATCATCCACATCAAAAAGGAGCTTACCATTTAGCTTGCGAAAGGGAATTTTGCGCATATACACCCAATTGTAAATCGTCTTTGGAGATACTCTGTAGTATATTGATGCTTCATGAACGCCCAGAAGTTTATTGTCGTCCTTTGCTTCGTCCACACAGTCCGGCTCTGTAGATAACTGTTCGATCAAGAAGTCTATCTTACGTTCGATGCGATCCATCCGAACATTCAGGTTATCCCGCTCAATTTCTGCCGGCAACTTAATACCATCCATAGTCACTCATCCTCTACACTTTCAGGGTAAAACTCTTGGACAACTCGACCATCACTCTCAATGGAGAGCACACCGGTAGCAGTGTCAAACCATTCACCGTTCTGATCTCCCGGCATAGACAACGCAGGATGTATTTCTTTTTTGCGCTGATAGGTAGCAGTTTTTCCGTTGAAGGCAAAATTGTAATTCAGCTGATCCGCATTCAGAGAGAGCTCAAGCTGGAGGGGGGTGCGGTCGTATCTGTTACCATCCTTACGGATTACAATGTTTCTCTCAACCAAACCTTTGAGCGCACGGCTGATATTCGACTTGTGAATGCCTAGTTCATCAGACAGCATCTCAAGGTCTGTGATCAGACTACCATCCTTACTTGCCGTACCCATTAAGTAGAGGAGTAATGTCATCTCAGTCTTCCCCAGTTTCCCATACTTGACAATCTCCAGTAAAGGGTCTTGGAAGACCGTCAAGAAGCCCCCATTGTTGAACTTATGACGTTTGGGTAGTCGGATATCTACATACCCTTCCACGACCTCTCGCTCTTCATAAATGACCTTTCTTGTGATGGCTCGATGACCTTGTCCATCGACCTCAACTCGCTTATGATATACCTGCCCGGAGGCATAAGTTTTACTGCTCATACGTAAGTAATTAAATCTTAATAATCTGAGATTTCGGCCTGTTCTCGTTAAAGTTCCTTGTGTGGCGTTGCGTCATACGCAACGTGGTTGCGCTGTACGCAATTTTATTGCGCTGTACGCAACAACCACCCCTGATTTTCAGCGACTTAGACCCCTTTCCTCGTTATCGTTATATCCGAGGGTTCGGAGGAGACATTTGCAACCCCCAAAATCCCCTCTTTTTTCACCTCAAAACCGAGCTGAACTAGCTTCTTGTAGTTGGTGATTTTCTCCATCGCAGAGAGTTTGGTCAGCCCCTTAATTTTTATGCGACCATCCTGTATCGCATCCATGAGATCTTTGTAATCGTATGATATCTGATTACCCTGCTTTTTGTACTTGAGTTTCTCCTCACGTCTAAAGCGATAGAGGGTACTCTTTGAGACACCCAGCACATCTATCAGCTCGGAATTAGTAAACTCGAAGGGCTGTGAATCAGCCCCCTGCATCTCCTTTTGCATTAGACGCTCACGGACAAGGTCTGTAAGCTCCTGTAATAGCATATTAGAATCCATATCTTTACCCTCTCTTACATCACGTTATTAAGCCGAGCAAGCTCTGTCTCCATCTTCTGAGGGAGTATCCTTGCATATACTTGAGTTGTCCGGATAGACGCATGACCAAGCGTCTTAGAGACGGTCTCCATTGACACACCATTTGTAAGCGAGAGAGTGGCGAACGTATGACGAGCCATATGATAAGTCAGTGGTCTATCAATGCCACACTTGCCTGCAATCTTCTTAAGGTCTCTATTGATCACCTGATTGCAGCAGACCGGTAACAGTCTGCCATCTGCCGGTCGTTGACTTCTATATTTTTCAAGTATCGCTATAGCCTTATCCAGCAGATAGACCTGAGATAGCTGTCCGGTCTTCTGGCGGTTGAAGACCAGCCACGGATGACCATTATTCGTCAATACATTTCGCTCCGTCAGATTAAAGACATCAATGTAGGATATGCCGGTATAACATGCGAAGAGGAATATATCCCTGACGACTGAGAGGTGAGCCGAGAGATCGACACTCTCCACTCGTGCCAGCTCCTCAGTTGTTATGAAGCCTCTATCACTTGGTTGCGCATTATAGGTCACATCAGCCACCGGGTTATGCGCTATATAACCTCGGGTAGTCGCATACTTCATCACATTGACGACAAAGCGCAAATACTTGATAAGGGTGTTGTGGTGATATCCGGAGACACACTCCAGATAATTCTGATAGTCTGCGAGAGTCACCGGGGTAATATCAGCAACGACCATATCTTTCTGACCATACTGCGAAGCTATAAAGGCTAGAAAGCCGGAGACAAATCGCTTGTTCTTCGTATGTGTCCCTCTCGTCAAGAGGTTAGCATTGACACGCTTCTCCTCCTCTTGGAGGTACTCATCAAAGAGCGAGCTGATGTATCGAGCACTGCCCTCTTCTCCGAAGAAAACCCTCTTTAGTTTTTCAAGCGTAAGTATGTTCTGGCGATACAGGTCTTCTGCATAGACCAGAAGCTTAGCCTCTATACCATCAAGCTGACGATTTAGGGACTTACTATCGGGAGCCTCCTTACTCACTCGACCTTTGACAAAGTACTTTGGATTGACCTCCAGAGGCAATTGTCCAAACGTCCGTCGATTGCCACGATATGAGACACGTAGCATGATCGGTGACTGCTCTACTTTGGCGGTCTTACCATACCGGGTGTAGAAGCTTACCCTCAGTTTGAGATTCGTACTCATAAGAACAGGTGTTTGATTGAAACTGTTTGAGGAGCGAACCTACAAAGTACGGTGAACCGAATTAGATCAAAGGCTGAGGTCAGACTTGTAGCCAAAGGTTTTGCCCCGTTGCCAAATTGTAGCCTGACGAAAAAAGCGGAAAATAAGGAGAGGCAAATTAAAGCCGTTCAAACCGCAATCAATAGCGTACTTTTTTGAATGCTTTTTGACCGACTTAGGCGAGAAAAGTCGAGGAAACCGACAAATGACGACAACAAGAAAACAAGTAAGGCACCATAATCCAATGGACTACAGTGCCTTACTATTTTGCCAGATATCAAAAGGTTTCATTATGAACTCCTTTTGACTTGAGTTGCGGTGCGAACGGGACTCGAACCCGTGACCTCCTGCGTGACAGGCAGGCATTCTAACCAGCTGAACTACCGCACCTAACTTCCAGAACTCTTACAGGTCTCTCTGACCATGTTTCTTTCGGTTTTGCTCTGCAAAGGTAAGAATTTTATTGGATACTGCAAGGGGATAGCACTCTACTATCGCTCAAAATGTGAGGTGCGTCATGATCGGGAAGTGATCCGAGGGAAGTCTGCCATGGTCTTGGTCGGTGATAGTCCGATAGTTATCCACCCTGATATTGGGCGACACCCAGATGTAGTCGATCGGCTCATCAGAGAAGTTACTCAGATCAAAGTCGTGAAATGTGCCGGAGGGGCCATAGGGCTTTGTCTGGCTGATCGTCCTCGAGTCGCGGAGCAGCCCTGCCTCGCGGAGGATCCGTATCGGCTCCTCATCGGGACCGGCATTGAAGTCACCGGTGAGGATCACCGTCTCTCCCCGATCAAGCAAGGGACGGATACGGCTCAGCAGGAGGTGAGAGGACTGACGTCTCGCCTCCTGACCGACATGGTCGTAGTGGACATTGAAGAAATACAACGTCTTGCCGCTGAACCGATCACGGAAGTGTCCCCAGCTACATATGCGGAGGCACTCCGAGGCATCCCAGCCGTGAGACGGCACCTCGGGTGTCTCCGACAGCCAGAAGTTACCCTGATCCAGCAGGTCGAAGCGGTCGGTCCGGTAAAAGATGGCAGAGTGCTCACCGGCCTCCTTACCATCATCACGCCCTACCCCGATGTAGTCATAGTTATCAAGGGTATCAATATCCCTCAGTTGCTCCAGGTAGCCCTCCTGGGTGCCGAGGAAGTCAAAGCCGTAGTAACCAATCAGGTCGGTGACCATCTGGCAACGGTTTGCCCAGCTATTATCACCATCGTGGTCATTGATGTACCTGAGGTTGAAGCTTCCCACAGTCAAGGGATGTGCTGCCTGCTGCGCAAAAGAGTTCCCTCCGACGAGGAGGGAGGCGATCAGGAGGAGCACCGGAAATAGTCGTTTCATATCAATCTAGTCTTGTACGGAGACAAAGATAGCCATTATTACCGATGGACAGACTCATACAAGAGGTCGGATCGAGGAGAAAAAGGCCCATGGTGACCTGCACTTCCAGATCAATAATATCGCATTGCGAGACCTTGAATATCTATAAGACTGTATACTGATGCCTAGATCAGGACCTGAGGGAGTACACACCTCTGCGGAGCTAAGCCATCCGAGGAAGCACCATCGGCCGACCGGAGATAGGATGAGCCGTAATAGTGACCGGCATCCTGTAGACCTCCCCTATATGCTCCTCTGTCAGCACTTCCTCTGGGCTCCCTTGGGCGTAGACCTGTCCTTCCCTCATCAGGACAAGGTAGTCGCAGTACTCTGAGGCCATGGTGAGGTCGTGGAGGACAGCAAGGATTGTCAGGGGGCGGGTCGGGTCCTTCGCAAGAGAGCGGACCAGACTGAGTACCCGCACGGTATGTGTGATGTCAAGATGTGCCGTGGCCTCATCGAGGAGTAGCAACTGAGGCTCCACGCAGAGTGCCTGCGCAATGGCTCCCATTTGCTGCTCACCACCAGACAGCTCCGTCATATATCTATGAGCCAATGGCTCCATGCCGACCATTCGGATAGACCGCTCCACCACCTCTTGATCGGCAGTGCTCTCAAAGTAGTAGAGTGGCGGATGATGCGGGAGGCGCCCCATAGCCACGTAATCCCTCAGCGTGATCGCTATGGGATCGATCATCTGAGAGACGACCGAGACGGCGCAGGCGCGCTCCCGCCGGCTCAGGAGTCTCAGGTCCTTCTCTCCGAGGGAGATCCGGCCACTCATCGGGGAGAGATCTCCCATGACTGTCGCAAGGAGGGTTGACTTTCCCGAGCCATTGGGACCAATGATGCCGACCACAGCGCCCTGCTCCACCTCGAGAGAGACATCACTTATCGTGAAGCCTCCGGCATATCCCGAGGACAAATGACTGATTGAGAGGAGACTCATAGCAGAGGCTTACGACTGCGTGGACGTGTCAAGAGGAGGATGAAAAGCAACCCGCCGAGGATCCCGGTGATGACCCCGATGGGGAGCTCGTTGGGAGCAATGATCGTCCGTGCAACCAGGTCGCAGAGCAGGAGGAAGAGACCGCCTAAGAGAAAAGAGGCAGGGATCACGACCCTATAGTCATTGCCTATCGTCAGTCGGACCACATGCGGGATCACAAGCCCGACAAAGCCTATCACGCCCGCTACAGCGATGGAGCACCCGGTGGCAAAGGAGGAGATGACAAAGAGCCATCGGACTGTCCGGCGAGTGTCCAAGCCCAAGTGTCCCGCACCCCGCAGCCCCAGTCGCATGGCATTCATCGGGGTGGCAAAGAGGCAGGAGATCACCAAAAGCAGGAGTGAGAGAGCTGCCATTCCGATAACCATACCTGTGTCGGACTGCGTCAGGGAGCCCATTGACCAGAGGATGATTTTCTGAAGATCCTCGGGATGTGCCACAGCCTCTATGAAGAGGACCGCCGAGGAGGTAACAAAGCTGATCATCACTCCGACCAAGAGCATCCGCTGCACCTCGACCGACCGCTGTCGCAGACTGAGAGTGTAGATCACACCCATGACTGCAAGCGAACCGATAAACCCACTGAGCGGAAGCCATATATACTGCAGGGAAGAGACTCCGAAGACGATGCAGATAGCCACACCCAGGGATGCCCCTCCCGAGAGACCCATGGTGTAGGGCTCTACGAGTGGATTTCGGAAGACACCCTGCAAGAGACACCCTGCAAGACTGAGGGATCCTCCCACGGAGAGGGCAAGGACCATACGAGGTAGTCTTATGTAGCGAAGGACACGATACTCGATGGAGTCCCCCCGCATAATGGTAGGCAGGTCAGCAAGACGGATCGGCATCTCCCCCACGGTGAGGGAGAGGACAGCAGTGATGAGAGACAGGACCAGAAGTCCGAGGAGCAGAGTAGCCCACTTGGTCCACCTATTCATCGTCATCTACTCTTTCAGACCCAGGTCAAGAGCCATCCTTCGCAGAGTAAGGACATAGGTAATCGGGGTAGGCTGCGAGGCCTCATTAGCCTCCAGCTCATATAGATGACCCTGCCGAGCTGCCTTAAGATCCGGGAAGGACTGCCACCCCTTGATCATCGGTTGTCGATCCTCCCCCATCCCTACGACGAAGATGTAGTCAGGATCGCTCCGCAGTACATACTCCCTGCTGAGCGTCCCATGACTGAGATCCTCACATATATTGATGCAACCGAGCCGGGTGATCATCTCTCCCATATAGTTTCCCCCCGTTACACCAAATAGGGGATCATCCCCGAGCTGCATCAGCACTGTCCGTCCCGTGAGTCCCTGAGCGCTCAAACGCCGCCCGAGATCCTCCGCCACTACGAGAGAGGCCTCAGCAAGCCTCTTCGCCTCAGCCTCCTTACCAATCCTCTTGCCCAGGTCGACGAATTGATCGCAGATCTCAGCCAGTGTGGTCCCGGTGCGGTAGGTAACCACCTCGAGACCCAGTTTCCGCAGGGTCTCAATGTCACTCTGTCGTGTCAGCGAGGTGGCGAGGATCAGATCCGGCTTCAGCGCTACGATAGCCTCAGGGCTGGTCTTGACCGCACTTGCAATCACGGTCACCCCCTTGCGTCCCGCAGCCATACAGTAGCCGGTGCACCCGACGATCCTGTCTGCTGCATCAAGGTAGTAGAGGGACCGGGTGAGAGATGGAGCAAGGGAAACGATTCGCCTCGGGGTAGATGCCATCAGAGCATAGCACCCTACGAAGAGGCAGGCTAAGAGAGAGAAGAATCGTTTCATGACTAAAAATTATTATTAGGATCAGAAACGATATAGGACATACGTACGCACATCGATAACCTGCTCAGAGGAGGTCCCGAAGAGCGAGGTCCGACTATTGTCAAAGAGCTCCCCCAGGTTATAGATATAGCCACCCCTCAGCCCGATCACAAAGCGACGCATATGGTACTCTGCACCGACGCCTCCTCCGACGCCCCACCAGAAGTTGTGATCCAACTCATGCCCGTGATGCTCCCTATAGACACGGCGCATCGTGGTGGGGTCAAAGCCTTCCCCCACCCGCTCCTCCTCACTCTCTCCAAGCTTGTACCCGAAGTGGGAGCCCGCATCAATGGTAAGCTTAAAGGGGCTATGGGCACCACCGATCATAAAGTGGGTCATGATCGGCACATGCACAAAGGAGAGGTTACGCTTATAGGTATACTGCGGATAGTCCTCCGGAGCCTCCGTCCAGCCACGCTGCCAGTAATTCAACTCCACCAGCACGCCGGCATAGCTCTCCACATCATACCTCAGTGCCACCCCGCCACTGTAGCCGAGATAGGGTTTCTGCAGAATGATGGGACGAAAGGTGACCGTGGAGAAGCTGACACCACCGGTCGGACCGATGAGCAGCCTGCCCCATCTCTCTGCCCCAAGTCTTAGGGGTGACAGGGTCAGTAGAGCCAGCAGCAGGGAGAGTGCTAGTTTTTTCATCATCAGAAGCGCGACACGCTATTATCCTTATTATATCGGACGAGGAAGACCCCTTGATTACTCCTTGTCCCGCTCTTCATAGATACACTCTTGCCAAAGTCAAGCAGTGACTGCACACCCTTGTAGGCCGTGTCCGACGCCTCATTTTTCCTCAGGAAATAGCTCCCCGTATCGTATCCGAGAGCCGAGTATCGAGGGAAGGTATTGCCGGTACCATGGCCAAACCACTTCATATAGTCCGCCGAGAAACGCTGGTAGGCACGATCTCTCGGATAGATGAAAAAGGTGGTAAAGAAAGTTGCCTCAGCTCGGTACATCTGTCTCCCAAGTGAGGAGGCATAGGTCTGCCACTCTGGATAGCCAAAGGCAGTGACCACAGAGCTATCCCCGAGGTCATCCTGTGCGGCATCAATGGCACTCAGCACCTGCCGTGCTGCAGAGAGAGACGAGGTGGTCGGCACCACGACCACCCTCAGGTGACCTAAGCTCTGCCGCGACACATCCTCACCGCTCATAAAGTCTGACGAGGCGCACTCCGAGTACGAGGTGCCGGCAAGGCGCAGTCTATTCTGGAGAGCGAGTACGAAAGGACTCTCCTCCTCGCCCGATATAGGGCGGACAAAGAGCACATGGTACGAGCCATAGGTCTGCATAAAGCGCTCCGCAGCCTGATCATACAGCAGAGCCGCCGGGGTATTGACCTGGTAGATACGACCGGAGAGCGATGAGGCTACGTCCTTGGAGGAGAAGGGGATCACATAAGCAGCCTGCTTGTAGCGAGCCAGCTCGCTCAGCTGGCGGATCGAGGAAACCGAGACGCCACCGATGATCAGGTCTACATCGGGGAGGTTACTTATCGCCACCTTGGTTGACGGCAACTCCACGTCATCGCAACTATAGACATACAGGTTGATGTCCCGTCCCTCCCGCTTGGCCTCTAGCACACTCATCAGGAACCCCTCGTAGTAGTCCGCAAAGCGCCTCTCCCTATCAAGCCTGAAAGGAAGAGCAAGTACTACATCCATCGTCCCTGATCCGGTGGTAGGGCGAGTGGCAACGACACTCCTAGCAGCCAGATTATTCGGGATACTGCCATCCGGCAGGAATACCGACTCACCGGCTCTCAGCCCACGCTCCAGCACCTGAGGATTATATTTGTAGAAGTCCTCCTCACTCCAGGCGGTACCCTTGACGAGCGAGTAAACGGTAGCCCCTCCGGAGACTGTCTCCAGTCGGATACCATTGAGGCTGTCCGCAGCGGCCGGCACGACACGCTTGGCATCAGGTGACGAAGGGGATGTCGTAGAGTAGGCAGGCAGCTTGATGATCATGCCTACTGCAATGTCGTCGGGAGACTTGAGGAACGTATTGAGAGCCATCAGCTCCCTCACCGTGGTGCCTGTACGGCGTGCTATGCTGTAGAGGGTGTCCCCTTTCTTGATCGCATAGAATTCCTCATCAGACGGAGCTGTCGTGGATATGCCTGAGGGTAGCACCAGCCGCTCTCCGACACGAATGCCCTGACGTGCAGAGGGATTGAGCCTATAGAGATCAGCCACGGAGACACCATACTGCTTACCTATCCGATATAGGGTCTCGCCAGACTGAACCACGTGGACACGAGTCGTCGTCTGCGCCGACCCACTGACAGAGACGAGCAGTACTAGGCACATCCATAGGATGGTCTGTCGCACTCGGCTTCCCTCAATACTTCGCTTCATCTTGGATACAATATATGAGATAGGTACACGGCGCACAAGCGCCACTCTTCGGTAATGGCACAAAGGTAATGAATTGCCCCCTTTCTGCCACAATTCTATTACCGCCTCAATTCCGCATGAAAGTTGATGCGGTGAGAAAAGTGGCGTCAGGACACTTTTTTGAGGACTTATGGTGGTAAGTTTAGCTCATAGTTCCGTTTTTT
>QWBY01000235.1_pt1 | contig 60947 bp, 59 predicted proteins | sample 1972471 | NCBI WGS metagenome assembly QWBY01 (sample SAMN09866722, study PRJNA288562) | Human gut metagenome isolate term6_stool, whole genome shotgun sequencing...
ACTGTGCGGCACTGATAGAAAGCCGCTGATTAGAAAAAGCACATGTGATGAACATAGTGCTTTTTTTATTTATGTAAAAGGCTTTCTATCCGAGCGGGGAACCCGGGATAGCGTGCAAACCGATTTGAAGGAGCGAAGCGACGCACAAAGAGAGTGAGTGGCATGTAGAAGCAAGTAGCGAACGCCTTTTGAAGGAGCGACGGAGAGCGGGTTTTTGTTTATATTTAAGATTAAAGTTTTTATCAGCATGGGTTTATAGTTGTTTTATTTTCTTTTTGATAATGTTTGTAAAAAAATATTATTTTTTCTTGCGTATTTTTTTTATATTGGTATACTGTAGTTAGGATGTCCCGTTTGGGACAATTACAATTGAATAAAGCAAAACATAGAATCTTCCTAAGTAGGAACGGTATGTAGGCTGTTTATTCGAGATTTGATTTTATTGAATTTGCGTGAGGTATGTGCATTCGGTGTATTTTTCGGTACATCGGCTTAAATTCGTAAAACAAATCTGTAAGTCGGAAATTCTTTTTTATTTCGATAAAAGAGTTTTTGATTATTAAATGTTTTGCACTGAAAAGTGCAGTATTCATGTAGGGGAGAAACTATGAGTACGAAAGATGCAATTTATGAATTTTACGGAAAAATATCTTTAAAAAAGGCGGTTCCGTTCGGTTTGCAGCATGTGCTTGCAATGTTTGTCGCAAATATTGCTCCTATACTTATAGTAACTGGAGTTGTAAAAATGCCGGCACATGAGGCGGGAGCGCTTGTTCAGGCTGCGATGATTATCGCCGGAGTCGGTTCGCTTCTTCAAATGTTTCCGTTTTGGAAAATAGGTAGCGGTCTTCCGATTATTATGGGGATAAGTTTTACTTTCGTTTCCGTATTTTGTGTTATAGGGACTAAGTACGGATATGGAGCGGTTCTCGGTGCGGCGCTGGTAGGCGGAATTTTGGAAGGAACGCTCGGTTTGGGTGCAAAATGGTGGAGAAAGCTTGTACCTCCGATTGTATCTGCAAGTGTAGTTACCGCAATCGGATTTTCATTGCTTCCGATAGGTGCAAATTCTTTCGGCGGGGGATTCGGAAATCCGAATTTCGGTGATGCAAATTATCTTATTGTGGGAACTGTAACTTTGGTATCTTGCTTGGCGTTTAATATTTTTGCGAAATCATTTTATAAGCAGCTTTCGGTATTGTTCGGTCTTGTTGTAGGATATATAACGGCATATTTCTTCGGTATGGTGAATCTCGGTCGTTTGACAACGGTTTCTCTTTTCTCGGTGCCGTCATTTATGCCTTATCCTATGGAATTTCATTGGGATGCGATACTTTCGGTAGCACTTATATTCCTTGTTTCTGCGACTGAAACGTTGGGAGATACGTCTGCACTTGCAACAATGGGATTTTCAAAGGATGCGGGGGATAAGGAAATAACCGGAGCAATAACTGTTGACGGTTATATAAGCAGTTTGTCATCAATTTTCGGATGTATGCCGATTAGTTCATTCAGTCAGAATGTAGGACTTATAGCAATGACGGGTGTTGTCAACAGAAAGGCAATTGCATCGGGTGCGGTTATTATGATTCTTGCGGGATTGTTCCCGTCATTGGGTGTAATTCTTGCTTCACTTCCGGATTCGGTTTTGGGCGGTTGCACACTTATGATGTTCGGTTCAATCGTGGTCAGCGGTGTCAGAATGATAAGTCAGTGCGGATATTCGCAGAGAAATATGAGTATAGTCGCACTTTCGTTGTCAATCGGTTTGGGATTTACACAGTCGCCGCAAATTTTCCGTATTTTCCCTGATTTGATAAAGAGTGTTTTTGCGGAAAATTGTGTTGCGGTAGTGTTTATAGTAGCTATTATATTGAATTTGATTTTCCCTAAAGATAAAGAAATAGAAGAATAATATGAAAACCGTTTATTTCAAAATAATTTGGAATGAACGGTTTTTTGTATGTTTTATATTCAAATATTTTTATAACACTTTAATTTAAACGGTAAAATGTTAAATTTAAGGACTATAATGATAATTATCTGTTGATATATCTGTTTAACTTATGTTAAAATGAGTTAAAATTCTAATAGGAGGAGTAAGAAATGACAAAGGAAGAAATGAAACGACTTGTTTGTAAGACGATTGATGATTATGCCGAACAGATTAAAGATTTGGCTATCAATATTCAGTTGGAACCTGAGTTAGGGTTTAAGGAAAAAAAGACGTCTGCAAAGATAGCCGAATTTATGAAAAATTTAGGTTTGGAAGTTGAGACGGGTCTTGCTTTGACAGGTGTAAAGTCTAAGGTTTGCGGAAAGAAAGACGGTCCTACGGTTGCGGTTATATCCGAGTTGGATGCTGTAGGTACGCCTGATGATCCTCGTTGCGATCCGATGACGGGGGCTGCTCATACGTGCGGACATTTCTTACAGATGGCTTCAATGATGGCTGCCTGTGCCGGTATTGTAAAATCCGGAGTTATGAAAGAACTTGCAGGAAATGCCGTATTTTTTGCCGTACCGGCGGAAGAATACGTTGAAATAGATTTTCGTAAACGCATGATTGATGAAGGTAAACTTCATTTCCTCGGCGGAAAGAGTGAACTTGTATATAGGGGACATTTTGATGATATCGATATGTCAATGATGATGCATTCTCAAGGGGATGCACCTGAAAATTCCGTATACATCGGAACTTCAAGTAACGGTTTTGTGGGTAAGCTTGTGAGATACAAGGGTAAGGCCGCACATGCCGCAAATGCACCTCATGAGGGTGTAAATGCGTTGAATGCCGCTTGTTTGGGTATTATGGGTGTTAATGCTCTTCGTGAAACTTTCAAGGAAGATGATATGGTTCGTGTTCATCCGATTATTACCAAGGGCGGAGATCTTGTAAATTGCGTTCCGGCCGATGTACGTTTGGAACTTTATGTACGCGGTAAGACTATGGATGCCATAGATAATGTACATAAGCGTGTAGATGCGGCGTTTAAGGCAGGCGGAGATGCTGTGGGAGCTGAAACGATAATCGAAACATTGCCGGGTATGCTTCCGCTTCATTGCAGTAAGGCTATGAATGAACTTTTCGTAAATAATATCAGGTTTGAATCTCCGTCAACGGAAATAAAGGAAACCGGTCATTTTACGGCTTCTACCGATATGGGTGATATTTCACATTTGATGCCGACAATTCATCCGTTTATCGGAGGCGCAAAGGGCGGTCTTCACACGAAGGAGTTTGAAGTTACAAGCTTTGAGGCTGCCGGGATTTTACCGGGTAAAGCGTTTGCAATGAATATCATAGATTTGCTTTATGATAATGCACAGGTTGCAAAGGAAATTATAGATAGAGAAAAACCGTTGCTTACAAAAGAAGAGTACTTGGCGAAAATGGAATCATATTTCAGCCGGTAACTCTGTAGTTATGGGAGGAACCTTGTATGAAAAACCTTAAATTGCACTTAATAGTATTGGTGCTTGTAGTAGTTTCGGAAATTATAGGAACAAAGGCTATAAATATAGGTGTCGGTAAGATAGTATTTTTACCTATGATGTATGCTTTGATTATGGGTGTATTTACGGCACCTCGTTTTACAAAAATTTCTTCCGATAAAGAAATTAAAACGGCAAGCGGACTTTTGGGAATTACGCTTATGCTTTTGATGTCTCGTTACGGTACGCTTGTAGGTCCGACATTACCTAAGATTTTAGCTGCATCCCCTGCACTGATATTGCAAGAGTTCGGAAATATCGGAACTGTATTGGTAGGGATTCCTCTCGCAGTATTTTTAGGACTTAAGAGAGAATCTATAGGTGCGGCACATTCTATTGCACGTGAACCGAATGTTGCGCTCATAGGTGAGCGTTTCGGTTTGGATTCTGCGGAAGGCCGCGGTGTAATGGGTGTGTATATTTGCGGCACAGTTATAGGAACAATTTTCTTCGGACTTATGGCAAGTATTGCCGCAGCTTGTTTACCGTTTCATCCGCTTGCACTTGCCATGGCGGCAGGTGTAGGTTCGGCAAGTATGATGACTGCCGCTGTCGGTTCGCTTTCGGCAATGTATCCGCAAATGGCGGATCAGTTGGCGGCGTTCGGTGCGGCAAGTAATATGCTTTCAGGTCTTGACGGATTATACATGAGTATTTGGCTTGCTCTTCCGCTTTCGGAATGGCTTTATAAAAAATGTTACAGATTGAAATATGGAAAAAATCCGGAAAAATCTATTGTAAGTGCTTTAACAGGCAAAGAGGTAAAACAGTCTGAAAACGAACCGGAAGAAGGAGGCGAATAATATGAAATTGACAGAAATTGCACAGGTATTGGTTATAACAGGTGCTATGTCGCTTGTGGCAAATACTGTAGGTACAAATAATGCGTTGGCCGATTCATGGATCGGTATGTTGATTTTGATTGTTATCGCCTTTGTCGGAATGGTATTGGGGAAATTCCTTCCCGGTAATGTTCCCGGTGCTGCGTACATAGTAACTTTGGGATGTATAATTACATATCCGGGATTTCCGGGCTCTGAATTTGTAAACAATGCTGTAAAACATGTAGGGTTTTTGCAACTTTGTACACCGATACTTGCATATGCAGGTATTGCGATTTGCAAAGATTTGGATGTTTTCGTAAAGAGCAGTTGGAGAATTGTAATTGTAAGTGCGGTAGTATTTATCGGTACATATATCTGTTCGGCAATAATAGCACAATTTATACTTATGAGTATGGGACAAATATAAAATAAAAAATGTACATTTTGCGGTGATTTCCGTAAAATGTACATTTTTTTATTTCTTGTTTACCTGCATATAGTAGAACATATATTGCTGCATTATTCCGGCATTTGTTTTGTAATTGTTGAAAGGATTTATACCTTCATATTCGTTTTTTATTATTCTTTCTATCCATACGTCTACCGGCGCACGATTTGTTCTTCCGTATGCAAAAAGTGCCACGCAATTTGCAACTTTTATTCCCACTCCGGGAAAAATTTTCAATGTTTCTATAAGTTTTTCGTCATTATATGCGTAAAGTTCTTCTAAATTTATTTCGCCTTTTCGAATAATTTGAGTTGTTTTGTAAATATAAGGAGCACGATATCCGAGTCCGCAGCTTTCCAAGTCTTTAAGTGCAAGTTCGCTCAATGTTTCGATTGTAGGGAAGGTGTATATCGTTTCGTAATCCGTAGTTTTTTTATTTCCTGCGAGTATGCAGAGTTTTTCTATTGCACTTCGTATCGCCGGTATACTTTTTCTTTGTGATGTAATGAATGTAATCAGCATTTCCCACGGATCTTGATTGAGTATGCGTATTCCTCTTCCTGTACGTGCCGATTTAATCAGGAAAGTGTCGTTTTCGGGAATTTGTTTTCTTATTTCTTTGTAGTTTCTTTCCATATCGAAATAATTTTTCCATACTTTGTTCCATGCACGTTCATCACAAGATATTTCATATGCGTCATCACTCTTTTTTCGTATATATATTATTTCATCGTTTGTGATGAATCTGTAAATGTTTTCTTCAATTTCTTTTCCTCGAAAACATTGTCCGCTGTTTATGATTTTTGTCAAATCGAAGTCGTCGTTAATTTTTATTTCCATAGTTTGCTCCTTAATAGAATTAATTACATTATATCAAATGAAAATGCGGCTTGTTATTTAATAAGTTTTCGATAACACTATATTAATAAAATTGAATATAATTTGCTTGATATATGTGCGATTTTAAACTATAATGATAATGCTCGATATAAAAGGTCGTTCAGTGATTAATTTGGAATATAATCTAAGAGGTGTTTGATATGAAAAGTATTTATGATTTTTCAGTAAAGACAATTTCAGGAGAGGAAAAGTCTTTAGCCGATTATAAGGGTAAGGTTATGCTTATTGTAAATACTGCAAGCAAGTGCGGTTTTACTTATCAGTATGACGGTTTGGAAGCTTTGTACAAGAAGTATAAAGATAAGGGATTTGTAATTTTAGGTTTTCCGAGCAATCAGTTTTTGCATCAGGAACCGGGCAGTGATTCCGAGATTGCATCATTTTGCCGTTTGAATCATGGCGTTACATTCCCGCTTTTTGCAAAGGGTGATGTTCGTGGTGAAAATGCTCAGCCTTTGTTCAAGTTTTTGACTTCAAAGTGCGGTTTTATGAAATGTCAGTACGACTGCGAAGAAGGAAAAGATTTGCTTGGTTTCCTCAAATCGGATTTCCCGAGTTTTATTTTAGGTGATTCAATAAAGTGGAACTTCACAAAATTTTTGGTAAATCGTGAAGGTGAAGTGGTAGCACGTTTCGAACCGATTACAAAACCTGAAAAAATAGAGGCTTCAATTGAGAAATTGCTCTAAAATATATTGTGCATGGTTTCCATGCACTTTTATTTTGCTATTTATTTTATGGATAAAATTATGTAATATATTATATATATCTGTTTTGAATCGAGGTGAATTTCGTGAAAAAATTTTTCTTTTTCGATATTGACGGAACTTTAAGGTCAAGGGTGCATGACAATTATTCCGACAGTACATTGGAGGCTTTGCATTTATTAAGAAAAAACGGACATTTTGTCGCTTTGGCTACCGGACGTATTCAAGACGATGCAAAAGAGCTTGCAAAAGAGCTTGATGTGGAGTCTTTTATTTCCGACGGAGGTAATGCTCTTACCGTAAACGGCGAGTTGATTTACCATGACGGGCTTCCTATTGATACATGCCATAAGTTTTTGAACGGGTTGGATCCCGAAAAATATCCTGCTGCCGTTGTTATAGATAATGTTCGTGAACGTCATGCAAACAGTTTGCTTTATAAAAAAGTCGTTCCGGATGAGTATTATAAAACTTTTACGGATACTTCTCTTGATTTTAACGATTTGGATAAAATTTATAAAATATTTCTCGGTGTAAATTCCGGTGACCGTTTCAGTATAGATTTTCACGGTTTGACTTATTTTTGGTATGAAGATGATACCATGCTTATAGAACCGGTTAATAAGGAACGCGGTATTTTTGAAATGATGAAGAGATACGGTGTTAACGACGATCAAATAGTTGTTTTCGGTGACGGTAAAAATGATGAGGCCATGTTCAGACCGGAGTGGATGAGTGTGGCTATGGGAAATTCTCATCAGAAATTGAAAAATCTTTCAAAATATGTGACGGATTCGGTTGATGATGACGGCATTTACAACGCATGTAAAAAGTTCGGCTGGATATAATATAAAAAAGCAGTCTGGTTATAATAGTTTATAAAAATATGACAAAAATATATATCCTGAATTTAATCAGTTTTTATACTGAGTTTCAGGGATTTTTGTCATTTTTTATTGCATTTTTCAGTTTGACAAATGTATGCAGTCTTTATAAAATTAGAGTTAATTGATATTGGTTTTTTAACAAAAGAGAGTTCAGATGAAGAGTAACGGTCAAGAAAATCTAAATGAAGAAATTCTTTTCGAAATTAAAAATATAGAGCATACATTTGAGTCGCTTGACGGGAAAACGTATACTGCGTTGAAAGGTGTTTCCGCAAGTATAGAAAAGGGGTCTTTTACTGCGATTATAGGTACCAACGGTAGCGGTAAATCTACTTTGGCACGTCATTTCAATGCACTTTTATTACCTACCGAAGGTGAGGTTTTTGTGGACGGAATGTCTACAAAAGATTTTTCGAATGTTTGGAATATTCGTCAAAAAGTCGGTATGGTATTTCAAAATCCGGATAATCAACTTGTAGCGGCAGTTGTGGAAGAAGAAGTTGCATTCGGTCCTGAAAACTTGGGTGTTGAACCTGAAGAAATAAAAAGACGTGTGAAGGAATCGCTTGAAAAAGTTCGTTTGTTGAAATATTTGAAGCACGCTCCTTCGATGCTTTCCGGCGGACAGAAGCAACGTTTGGCGATTGCGGGTGTTTTGGCGATGAAACCTTCCTGCATAGTTCTTGATGAACCTACTGCAATGTTGGATCCTTTAGGAAGAAAAGAAGTAATGAAAACCGTTCATGATTTGAATAGAAATGAGGGTATTACCATTGTTTTGATTACTCATTTCATGGAAGAGGCCGTTACTGCCGATAAAGTTCTTGTAATGAATAAAGGTAAATTGGAATTGCAAGGAACTCCTCGTGAAGTATTTTCAAAAGTTGATGAGTTGACGGGTATGGGGTTGGCGGTTCCCGTTCCTACCGCTATTTCTTACGGTTTGAACAAAAAAGGACTTTCCATAAAAAAGGATTGTATGTCTGATGAAGAATTGGGAGAAGAGTTATGTCGATTTGTGTCGAAAATGTAAATTATATATACGGTAAAGGTACTCCGTATGAGAAAAAAGCTCTTTCGGATATAAATTTGACTTTTAACGAAGGTGAATTTGTAGGTATTATCGGGCATACCGGAAGCGGAAAATCTACTTTGATACAACATTTGAACGGTTTGATACATCCGACGGAGGGAAAAGTGACGATAGACGGAGTAGATTTATCGGATAAATCTCAAGCTGCCATAAAAAAACGTCATTCGGTCGGAATGGTTTTTCAATATCCCGAACATCAGCTTTTTGAAGAAAGTGTGGCAAAGGATATTGCTTTTGCACCTCGGAATTTAGGATGCAGTGAAAAAGAAATTGATGAACGTGTACGTGAAGCGATGAATTTTGCGGGTTTGGATTACGATACATTTGCAGAACGTTCACCTTTCAGATTGTCGGGCGGACAGCAAAGACGTGTCGCCATTGCCGGTGTAATTGCAATGCGTCCGAAATTTTTGATACTTGATGAACCTTCGGCGGGTTTGGATCCGATAGGAAGAAAAGAAATTTTCGATCGTATAAAAAAAGGATTCAATCAAGGTAAATTTTCGGTTATTTTAGTTTCACACAATATGGACGATATAGCACGTCTTGCAAACAGGCTCTTGGTATTGCACAAAGGTAAAATAGTTTTGGACGGAAATCCGATGGATATTTTTTTGAATAAAAAAGATATTCTCATTGAATGCGGTGTAGATTTGCCGCCTCTTACAAAGACATTGATGTACTTGAAGGAAAAAGGCATAAAAGTTCCGGAGTATTCTACATCCGTGCAAAATGCGATAGATGAAATGTATAATACGCTCAAGGAGGGTGTATGCTGACTGATATGACTTTAGGGCAGTACTATCCGGGAGAATCGGTACTGCACCATATGGATCCGCGTGCAAAAATTTTTTGCATGATGATTGCCGTCATTACGATTTTTTCATCAAACAGCATATATTCGTATTTATTTTCAACGCTGTTTGTGATTTTGACGGTAGCAATTTCAAGAGTACCGCCGGTAATGATTTGGCGTGCGGTAAAACCGCTGTGGTTTATCCTTATATTTACCATGATCATACATTTCTTTACAACTCCGGGAACGGATTTAATATCATATGGCTGGTTTCATATAACAAAAGAAGGATTTACCAACGGTATTTTCATGACGTTGAGATTGCTTTTACTTATAATTTTCGCGTCACTTCTCACATTTACTACAAGTCCCATAATTCTGACCGACGGTATAGAATCCATACTTACGCCGCTGCAGCGTTTCGGTGTACCGGCACATGAACTTGCAATGATGATGACGATTGCACTCAGATTTATACCGACATTGCTTGAAGAAACCGACAGGATTATGAAAGCACAAGCATCAAGAGGTGCAGATTTTATAAACGGAAATTTCTTGCAACGTGCAAAAAGCATGATACCGATAATGGTGCCGCTTTTTATATCATCATTCCGAAGAGCCGACGATTTGGCAACTGCAATGGAAGCACGTTGCTATCGTGGCGGTGAAGGAAGAACAAAAATGACACAATTGTCATACGGTACAAGAGATTACACTGCAATGACGATTACAATCGTTGCATTGGTAATTGTATTTTTAATGAGATATTTCAGTATATAATCGGAAAGTGATATGAGGAATATTTGGATAACGGTTTCATATGACGGAACCGAGTACGCAGGATTTCAAAGACAAGAAAACGGATTTACAGTTCAAGAAGCATTGGAAAAAGTTTTGAAAAAACTTACGGGAGTACATACGACAATTTATTTTGTTGCAAGGACCGATGCCGGAGTGCATGCTTACGGACAGGAATGTACTTTTTATACCGAATCTTCAATACCTTCGGAACGTTTTAAAAATGCTATGAATTCGTTGCTTCCCTGCGATATAAGAGTTTTGAAAAGTAAAGAAATGTACGAAGATTTTTCGGTAAGAAAAACAAATTACGGAAAAACATATGCTTATATACTAAGTGAAGACAAAGATATAAATCCCTTTTTGAGAAAATACGTGTGGTATACCGGCAGAAAATTGGACTTGCAAAAGATGAAGGAAGTCGCAAAAGTACTTGAAGGCAAACATGATTTTACATCTTTTCGAGGAAATAATTCGGTTCCCGCAGATCCTGTAAGATTTATAAATGAAGTACGTATAATAAGAAAAAAATCTCTCATTTTTGTTTATGTAACGGGAGAAGGATTTTTATACCATATGGTAAGAAACATGGTAGGTGCATTTGTAGATGCCGGACGTGGAATTATGACACCGGAACGCATAAAAGAAATACTTAAAGCAAAAGATAGAAAAAAACTCGGCGTTACGGCGCCTCCTCAAGGGCTTGCATTGCTCAAAGTTTATTTTGAACCGATAAGTCATGAAAGTATAAACGAAATATTAAATACAAGTTACTATCCTTGGACTTGTTTATAGAGTATAATAAAGGCAGATAAAATTACCGAAGATGATTCTTCGGGTTTTTGCATTTTCAGATGAATTAATCAAAACAATAAAAATGTTTAATTGATATGAAAATTTCATAAAATTTTTAAATGATTTAAAGTATGTTAGAATGATTGTGGAATTAATATCTGTTCAGACGATGAGCAGGGAGGCAATTATGAATAAAAATAAAGTCGTAATAGGTGCTTTGTGTGTTGCACTTTTGCTTTTTTCATCCGGTTGCGGTACACAAAAATCACAAACTGATAAAAAACCGTTGGTAAAAACAATGGTTATAGGAGAAGGACAAAAAGGGAGCGACACGAGTTTTTCCGGAACGGTTCATGGAGGATATGAATCCGCATTGGCATTTCCGGTAGGAGGACGTATTGTGGAAAAATACGTTTCGTCCGGACAACATGTTACTGCAGGGCAGCCTTTGTTTCGTATAGATTCGAAAGATGCCGAAGAAACTGCAAATGCAGCAGAAGGTAAACTTGCAGCTGCCAAAGCGCAATATAATTTGGCGAAAACTACATTGGCACGTTTTCAGAAATTGCATGATATAGATGCGATAAGCGACATGGCAATGGATCAGACACGGAGTCAATTTGAATTGGCACAGGCACAACTCGATCAGGCGCAAGCTATGGTAGGAAGAGCCGAAAACAATTTGAATTTGACGGTTCTTACCGCAGACAGAAGCGGAGTGATAGGAAATACTTTATTTGAAGTGGGACAAGTTGCAGGTCCGGGAATGCCGGTTGCAATTATTGTTGACGACTCCACAAAAGAAGTAAATATTTCTTTGACTGAAAAACAATATTCGAAGTATTCGGTAGGTATGCCTTGTACCGTCACATTCTGGGCATTACCGGATGTGGTCGTTCATGGAGTTATAAAGGAAATAGCCGGAACTCCGAATCCGTCTACCGGTACATATGATGCAAAAATTTCTTTGACAGATGCACCGGAAAATGTGGTCATAGGAATGACAGCACAAGTATCGTTTGGTGATACCGATATGAATAAAATAATCGTACCTCTTACCGCAATTGACGGAAAAGACGGGAAAAATAAAGTGTGGATAGTAGATAACAACAAAGTTCGTCCTGTAATTGTAGAAGTCGGCAAGTATACATCTGACGGAATTGAAATAATTTCGGGAATAAAGAAGGGCGATCGCATAGTAACCGCTGGAATCAAACAATTGACAGACGGAGAAGAGGTAAGATTATGAAGCGGTTTAACTTGGCCGAATGGTCTATAAAACATAAGTCCATTATTTATTTCTTCATTATCGTCATTGTATTGGGAGGTATATGGTCATACTTTAATTTGGGAAGAAGTGAATACCCCGATTTCACAATGAAACAATCGGTAGTTGCGGTAGCATGGCCGGGAGCATCTTCTGAACAAATGGCGGAAAAAGTTGCCGATCCTTTGGAACGCAAATTGCAAGAAACCAAGGGAATAGATAATGTAAAATCCGTTACACATGACGGGAAAACCATTATATACGTTACATTATCCGATTCTGTACCTCAAAAAGATATAGCGACACGTTGGCATGATGTACGCAATTTGGTAAACGATGAAATGAAAAATCTTCCGAGCGGAGTAATAGGACCGTTTGTAAACGATCGTTTTGATGACGTTTACGGATCCATATATGCTGTTACGGGAGATGATTACTCATACGAAGAAAAAAGAAAAGCGGCCGAAGAATTAAGACGTAAATTGTCTACGGTAAAAGATGTACAACAAGTTAAATTGCTCGGAGTACAAGAACAGACAATTTATATTGAAATGGATCAAAATAAATTGGCATCAATGGGAATAAGTCCGGCGAGCGTTTTTCAAATGCTTAAAAGACAAAGTTCTTTGATGCCTTCGGGAATGATACAAACCGGAAGCAGAAATGTTGCAATACGTGTATCCGGCCTTTTGGAAAATGAAGATTCCATAAGACAAATACCGATACAAATCGGAGACCGTTCATTCAAAGTCGGAGACATTGCAAGTGTGCATCAAGTATATGCACAACCTGAAAAGTCGCTTATGTACTTTAACGGAAAACCGGCAATAGGTGTTGCAGTATCTATGGTTCCGGGCGGAGATAATACCATACTCGGTAAAAATTTACAAAAAGTCGTTGAACAGGAAAAATCGAATTTACCGCTCGGAATGGACATAGGACTTGTAGCGGATCAACCGTCCGTTGTAGTCAACTCCATAGGAGAATTTACCGAATCCCTTATTGAAGCGATAGTAATAGTAATGATAGCAAGTTTCATATCATTGGGACTTTGGAGCGGAATTGTACTTGCACTTTGCATACCGGTAGTAGTCTGTGCATCATTTATCTTTATGAAATGGCAAGGCATAGACTTTCACATTGTATCTTTGGGTTCACTGATTGTGTCGTTGGGGCTTTTGGTAGATGATGCAATTATAGTAATAGAAATGATACAAGTGAAACTTGAACAAGGTTTGGGCAGAATGGAAGCCGCACAGGCGGCATATAAATCATGCGCAAAACCTATGCTCGCCGGTACACTTATTACGGCAGCGGGATTTATACCCGTAGGATTTTCAAAAGGATCGACAGCGGAATACGTGGGAGCGTTTTTCTTTGTAATAGCCGCCACATTGATACTCTCATGGCTTACATCAATATTTGTAAGTCCGGTACTGGGGTATAAATTTATAAGAATAAATACCGAGAAAAAAGAAAATGCATTCTCTCGTATATCAAAAAAAGTTGCAGACAAAACATATGAAATATTTCATAAATGGATTACATATTGCATACGTTTCAAACGAACCGTCATGATTGCAACGGTAGGTATTTTTGCACTTACAATACTTGCGATACCGTTTGTAAATAAGGAATTTTTCCCCGACTCGGTAAGACCGGAATTGATTTTGGACGTAAACTTGCCGCAAGGATCATCAATTACGGATACGAAAAAAGTAATGTCGGAAATTGCAAACACTCTGTACGGAGACAAGAGAGTTTCATCATTCTCAACTTATATAGGAGATACGGCACCGCGCTTTATATTCTTCTTCGATCCTAAACCTGCCGAAAGCGGACATGGACAAATGATTATCGTTACAACCGGCGGTAAAGGAAGAGATACACTGAAAGAAGAAGTATTAAAAAATATTGCGGAAAAATATCCGGACGTTCAAGCACATATAAGACTTATACAGACCGGACCTCCTTCGGAATATCCGGTAATGCTTCGTCTGAGTGCAGATAATGTAAAAGATACGATTGCACTTGCAAACCGTGCCATGGAATTGATGAAAACAAATAAACACGTTGTAAATCCTAGCATGGATTGGCCGCAAGAAGCACCGACGGTTAAATTGAATATAGATCAAAACAAAGTGCGTAAGCTCGGAATAGACAACTATGCCGTAGCACAAGATTTATATGTAAAACTCTCGGGAGTAAAAGTCGGAGAATCATACCAAGGTAATCAAAACATACCTATTTCATTCAAACTTGAAGGCAGCAACACACAACGTTTGGCACAACTTGAATCAATGCCGGTACATATAGGAAATAATAAGTTCGTGCCGCTGGGACAAATTGCGGAAATTTCATACGAAAACGAAGTATCTTCAATTTACAGAAGAAATTTGAAACCGACAATAACATTGCGTTGTGAAGTTCAAGGAAGTACGGCAGATTCGGTAGCGGAAGAATTATATGATGATACACTCAAAGATTTCAGAGAAAATCTTCCGGAAGGCGCAAGTCTTGAAAAAGGCGGAAGACTCGAAATGAGTGAAAAATCTCTGAAAAACTTGGTCGAACCCGTTCCGATTATGATAATATTGATACTCACCGTATTGATATTCGAACTTGAAAAATTACCGCTTATGGCGATAGCTGCAATAACCGGTCCGCTCGGACTTATCGGAGCCATTTGGACACTTCTGATAACAAGACAGCCGATAGGATTCGTTTCAATAATCGGTATGATAGCGCTTGCCGGAATGATTATAAGAAACAGCATTATACTGCTCGACCAAATCCGGCAACACCTGTCGGAAGGTATGAGTGCATATGATGCGGTAGTAAAATCCGCAGCACTTCGTTTCAGACCCATTATGCTTTCATCCGTAACGGATGTATTGGGGTTCGTACCTCTTATACCTAATCCGTTCTGGAGACCTTTGGCGGTATCCTTTATCGGCGGACTTATGGTTGCAACGGTTATAGGTTTACTTGTCGTACCGGCAATGTACTGTTGGTACTATAAAGTGAATGAACCCGAACGTTAAACGAAAAATCGACCTTGAAGTGTAAAAAATTTCAAGGTCGATTTTTTCATATATTGCCATCTTACAATCTATGAGTTAGAATAAATAGTAATGCTTTTTAAAGATTTATGTTTCAGGGGGAATTTTTATAATGATCAGAGAAGATATTCGCAATATTGCTATTATCGCTCATGTCGATCATGGCAAAACCACACTGGTAGATGCGATGCTCAGACAGAGTCATATTTTTAGAGAAAATCAAAAAGTTGTTGAACGTGTAATGGACTCGAACCCGCTCGAACGTGAACGTGGAATTACAATTTTAGCTAAAAACACTTCAGTAATGCACAACGGAGTTAAGATAAATATAGTAGACACACCCGGCCACGCAGACTTCGGCGGCGAAGTAGAACGTATATTGAACATGGTAGACGGAGTACTGCTTCTTGTAGATTCACACGAAGGTCCGATGCCGCAAACCAAGTATGTTTTGCGTAAAGCACTTGAACATAAACTTAAACCGATAGTAGTTATAAACAAAATAGACAGACCGGATGAACGTATATCCGAAGTGGAAGGAGAAATTCTTGACCTGTTTGTCGAACTCGATGCAGATGACGACCAACTCGATTTTCCGCTTGTATACGCCTCAGCTCGTGACGGTATTGCAAAACTCAATATGAAAGATGAAGGAAAAGACTTGGAACCGTTATTTAAAACAATAATGGAAAGCTGTCCTCCTCCGGAAGGTGAACCGGACGAACCTCTTCAGATTATGGTAACAACACTTGAATCTGACGATTACTTGGGAAAAGTTGCAATCGGGCGTATTACAAGAGGTACGGTAAAGAAAGGCATGAAAGTAGCCATAACAGACGGAGAAAAAACAAGAAACGACTTTGTCGGACAATTATTCAACTGGCAAGGAATGAAACGTACTCCTATAGAAGAAGCGAAAATCGGAGATATTATCGCAATAGCAGGATTTAAAAATATAACAATCGGAGAAACTGTTTCCGATGCCGAACATGTAGAAGCACTTCCGACAATAAAAATTGACGAACCGACATTGTCAATGGTATTTCGTGTAAACAAAAGTCCGTTCGCCGGAAGAGAAGGCGATTATGTAACAAGTCGACACATTCGTGCAAGACTTATGAAAGAAATTGAAACGAATGTAGCATTGAAAGTAGAAGACACAGATACGGCAGATGCGTTTTTGGTATCCGGCCGAGGAGAATTACATTTGTCGGTACTCATCGAAGTTATGAGACGTGAAGGATACGAACTTGAAGTATCGAAACCGCAAGTAATTTACAAAGAAATTGACGGGAAACGCTGTGAACCGTTGGAAAGACTTACCATAGAAGTACCGCAAGAATTCATGGGAGCCGTAATGGAAGGCTTGGGACCCAGACGTGCGGAAATGATATCAATGGAAGAACTCGCAGGATACATACGCATGGAATTTTCAATACCGGCACGTGGACTTTTGGGATTCAGAAATGAACTTCTTACAACCACACGCGGAACAGGAATACTCTACCACGTATTCCAAGGATACTCACCGTACAAAGGAGATATTCCTGAACGTACACGTGGATCGCTCGTAGCATTTGAAGCCGGAACTACAACGGCATACGGATTGAACAGTATACTTGAAAGAGGAACACTCTTCATAGATCCGGGTGTTGAAGTATATGAAGGCATGATAATAGGAGAAAACTCAAGAGAAAACGATATGGACGTAAACCCTTGTAAGAAAAAACACCTTACAAACACACGTGCATCGGGATCCGATGAAGCGATAAGACTTCCACCATGCCGTCAATACACACTTGAAGGTGCATTGGAGTGGATAGCCGACGACGAACTTGTAGAAGTAACACCTAAAAGCGTAAGAATGAGAAAACAAGTTATTTCACGTCAACTTCGTTACAAAAACGCAAAGAAAAAATAATAAAATCGGAAAAATTAAAAATCCGGAACTTCGGTTTCGGATTTTTTTAGTGTAAAATAAAGAAAAGAAGTAAAGTTTAAAGGAGAAAATATGAACAATTCCTGCCCCTTAAACAAATACAAATACGCAATAAAACATATGGTAAAACGCTTTATAAAAGATGATGTTATTGCATTTGCCGCAGAATCGACATACTATTTTATATTGGGACTGGTACCGTTTCTGGTTTTTTTCACAAATGCAATACTGTTTTTTGCCGCACCGCAAATTCAAGTAATAATAAAATTTTTGCACTATCTGCCGCAACAACTTGAAGTGAGTATGGAGGAAAACATATACAGAATAATACAAGGACGAAGCACCGTATGGCTTGCAATCGGTCTTTTCGGTGCATTATGGACATCATCACAAGGTATAAATGTAATTATACGGGCGATGGACAAAATATTTTTTAAAAACAGAAATATTCAAAACTGGATAACGGTAAGTATAAAATCGCTGCTTTTTACACTGCTTATTACATTCAGCCTTATACTGTCACTCGGGATGATAGTATTTGCAAATGCACTCATATACGTAATAGCATACTACTTCGGCATACCGGAAATGTTTTTGGAAATGTGGAACATTGCGAAATATGCAATACCGTTCACAATGATGATATTCTCACTTGCCGCATTTTACAGATTTGCACCGGCAAAAAAATGCGCAACATGGCCGGTAATACTTGTGACATCACTGTTTGTAACAGGTATATTGCTTCTGCTAACCGGAATATACGGATACTACATACTTGAAATATCGAAAATGGGAGCAACATACGGATCCTTGATAGGACTGGTTGTACTTTTCATATGGTTCAGACTTGCATCCATGGTAATACTTACCGGAAGTGAATGCATAATGACATGTGAAGAAATAAAAAACATAAAATAAAACACAAAAAAAGAGCAGAAAACATACCGTTAAACGAAAAATAAATCAAACGGTACTCTGCTCTTTAAAATTTACCGAAAATGTAAATATTTTAACTTACACCCTCAAAGCTTTTTTGAAATAAGACTTCAATACATCTACAGAAGTGAGGAACTCTTTTCTTTCATCATCAGTCAAGTTGATTTCTATGATACCCTCAACTCCGTCCTTGCCTATTATTGCCGGTACCGATGTATACACATCATGCACACCGTACTGACCGTCAAGATAAACGGCACACGGAATAATTTTATGTTCATTATGTAAAACCGCACGCACAAGCTCGGAAGTGGAAGCCGTTACACCGTACTCTGTACAACCTTTGCTGCTGTTTTCAATATAACCCTGATTTTTTACCTTCTGTAAAATTACATCCTTAGGTTCAATTTTGTACCTGTCGCTTTGCTCACGTAGCAACTCATCAATCTGTTTACCCGCAACACTCACATGACTCCAAGGAATCATCGCACTGTTTCCATGTTCACCCAAAAGATAAGCATTGATTGAATTACGATTTATCTTAAGCTGCTGACAAAGCATCAACTGTAAACGTGCGGAATCCAAAGCGGTACCCGAACCGAAAATTTTATTCTTCGGCCAATCCAACTTATATTGCAAATACTGAACAACCACATCACAAGGATTTGTAATTGACATAATAATACCGTCAAAACCCGACTTTTCAATAAGAGGAACAAGCTGCTTGTTAATTTTTATAGTATTTTCGAGCAAAACGAGACGATCATTTGTAAGCTTCATAGAACCGCCGACAGTATTGATAATAATATCGGCATCCTTCATATCGTCGACAGTACCCTGATAAACCTCCACATGATGAGGATAATAACTTACACCGTCCAAAATATCTCTGATTTCACCGTCCGTTTTTTCCTTTGCAATATCATAAAAAACAATTTCATCGGCAATACCTTGAACAACCAACTGCAAACCCATATGTGCACCGACATTACCCGCACCTAAAATACCTATCTTTCTTGTTTTGATAGACATAATATCCTCCTTTAAATCGAAGAAACAATTTTACGGAAATGTGCTTTCAAAGCGTCAACCGAATTATGTAAATCACGAAATTCATCTGAAGTAAAAACAAGCTTACTGATACTCTCGACATTTTTCTTACCGAGCCGAAAAAAGAAATACATCATACGCACCGTACATATTATCGACATAAACCGAACATGGAAATTTTATGCCTATCAACATAAACGACACGAACAATTTCAGCGGTAGTAGAAGAAATACCGAACTCGGTAACCCTTTGAATAGTTATACATATCCATGAAAATGGACATTTTTGAAACGTTATTTTTAAAACTGTTGTTGAAAACAATATCTGTATTTTTCAAATACTGATTGATATTAATTCCGTCTATATACAAGACTTCAATAATTTATGAAGATTTCACCATGTTCATCGAGCATAAAAACATAAGAAATTTGCGATTTGCATAAACCTTACGGGAAATCGGTATGTAAACGTGCAGAATACAAAGCAGTACCCGAATAGATTAATTTATTTTTCGTCTAATCCAACCTATATTGTAAATATTAAGCAACAATAGCGCAAGGATTTAAAATAGAAAAAATAAAATAAAAAAGCATTATTTTTTAGATAATGCTTAGCAACGGAAATAAAATTTTTATATAATATTTGAATTTTGCTTAAATATGTACAATGCAAAAATTATCCGTAATTCAGTCCGTATTCAGTAATTCTTTTTGTAATTCGCAAACGGTGGAGACTATTTTATCTGCACCGGCTTTTTGCAGTTCTTCTTTTGTTCCGTAACCGTAGGATACTCCTATGGTTTTTATTTTGTTTGCACGACCGCCCGCTATGTCGAATTTTCTGTCGCCTACCATTGTTATTGAAAGGTTACTCGTTTTCGTATTTATTTTCAAATTTTCAAGTGCGTTTCTTATTACTATTTCTTTGTTGTTTTTTGTCGTCTTGTTTTCAAGTTCGTCTTTTATGTCGCTTCCGCCTATGAAATCGAAAAAGGGAGTCAGTTTGAAGTGGTTTATGATTGCACGCACGTGTTCGACCGGTTTGCTCGATGCTACTGCAAGATGCATTCCTTCTTCGTGACATGCTTTCAGAAGATTGTTTATTCCTTTGTATAAATTACATTCGAACATTCCTTTTTCTTCATAGTAGTCACGAAAGTTTGAGAGTGCAAGCGATATTTCTTTTGAGTTCAGTCCGTATACTTCTTTAAATGCTACGTTAAGCGGCGGACCTATGAACATTTCAAGTTTTTTTAAATCGTTTTCGTAGATATTTACCGATTCAAGACAGTATTTTACGGATTTTGTAATTCCTTTTGACGATTCCGATATCGTTCCGTCAAGATCGAATAAAATGTATTTGTCCATTTCACACCTTTGTGTTAAAATTTAATTATAAATTTAAAAAATTGGATATAGTTTTATGAATCGAGGTGATTTTGTTATAATATAGAAAAAGCTCTTGAATTGTCTGTACGTGTTCAAGAGAGAAGTCGATCTTATTTTTTTATATTGTATCAAAGTGTTATGAAAATATCTATTGCTGTAAGTGCCATATTGATTTTAATGGGATTGTCGGGTGTAATCAAAGGTGAATTGACTCCGACTTCTATAGGTCTTATTGTTATAGGTTTGGTGTCGGGAGTGTTTGCGTATATGAAAAATTTGAAGGATGCGAAGTATAGGATAGATGCAGATTCTGCACGTAATATGGTTAAATCTGAAGAGGCCGTACTTGTAGATGTAAGGGAGTCGAATGAATATGAAAGCGGTCATATTCCCGGTTCCGTTTCCGTTCCGCTTTCAGTTCTTGACGGTAAGATTGAAAAGACGGTGAAAGATAAGAATAAAACTGTTATCGTTTATTGTCAAAGCGGCGGAAGAAGTGCAATGGATTTGCGTGCGCTTGTCGGTAAAGGTTATACTTCGGTGTATGATTTGGGCGGAATAAATTCGTGGCCTTATGAAATTGAACCTTAGATTATATTTAAAAGAATACCTGCTATGGCTGAAAGTATTATGTACCATATCGGGTGTTTTTTTAATTTGCGCAATGCAATCCATACGATTGCGGATATAAGTACGGTTTTTATATTGAATATATTTGTAAGCATACTTGGATTTTCAAAAATATTTTGTTGAATCCATGTAGTTTTTGCAACTCCTATTCCTGCAGCTGCGATTAATGCGCATGATGCAGGATTAAGTCCGTAAAAAATATCTTTCAGTGTTTGAGAGTTTTTATTTGTCATAAAAATTTTGTGAATAGATATTATACATAAAAGAGAGGGAAGAGTGAGTGAAAGTGTTGCAACAATTCCTCCGTACGGATTTGTAATGCAGTATCCGGCATATGTGGAAATATTTACACCCAAAGGTCCCGGAGCGGATTGTGCAATTGCTATCATGTTTGCAATATCCGCTGTTGTGAACCAACCTGTTTCGGCAGACATTGCATAGAAGAAAGGCAGCGTTGCCAGTCCTCCTCCTACTGCAAAAAGTCCGGCCTGGAAAAATGAAATGAAAATTTGCCAATATATCATTTAATATTCCTTTCGGTTTTAAATTTTCTTAAGATGTATCCTGCTACACCTGAAAGTATTATCAGTATTGTCGGAGAGATTGATGTAAAGAGCGACAGTAGCAGTACGATAAGAAATATAAGTAATCCGAAGTTGTCTTTTAAGGATTTTCTTACGAGATTTATTACCGTATCGAGTATAAGTACGGTTACACATGCACGTATACCTTCAAAAGCATATTGTATGTAAATATTGTTCTTGATTGAAGATAAAAACATTGCAACGAATGTAATGATTATCATTGAAGGAGTGATAACTCCTAAAGTTGCAAATGTACCGCCGATGATTCCTTTTTTCTTGCAACCTATAAAAGTTGCGGTATTTACTGCAATCATTCCGGGTGTACATTGACCTATCGCAAAGTAGTTCATCAATTCTTCTTCTGTTGCCCATTTATTTTTTTCAACGATTTCTCTTTGCAATATGGGAAGCATCGCATATCCGCCTCCGAATGTCAGTGCGCCTACTTTTGCAAATGAAATAAAAAGCTTTAAAAGTTCGTTCATAAATCCTCCTTTATAGATAATATCAGAAATGGAAGGTTGGATTTTGAAAGATTGAAAGATTTTATTATAGAAAAATTTTTTATATTAAGCTAAAAAATTTTGCTATTAGTAAATAATTTATGATATAATACAAAAATAGTAAGCTGACGTGATCCGTTAAGGATACAAAGAAAGATGCAATTGTAAGGGAAACGTACATGCGTTTCCTTTTTTTATCAATAAATTTAATGCGAAAATATTAAATTTTACAGACACATGAACACAGGAGGATACATGTACGAAACATTTAAAGAATTGGGACTTAGTGAAGAGATAATGAAGGCTGTTGCCGATATGGGATTTGAGGAACCTTCACCTATACAAAAAGAAGCTGTTCCGATTGCGATGCAAGGTAAGGATTTAATAGGTCAAGCACAGACCGGTACAGGAAAAACTGCAGCATTCGGTATTCCGATTTTGCAAAGAATAGATACTTCCAAACCGGGACCGCAGGCTATTGTGCTTTCACCCACTCGTGAACTTGCCATACAATCTGCCGAAGAAATAAATCATTTGGCACAATATATGAATATAAAAACTATTCCGATTTACGGTGGTCAGGATATAGAGCGTCAATTTCGTGCATTGAAAAAGAAGACGAATATAATTGTTGCCACTCCGGGTCGTCTTATGGATCATATGAAGCGCAAGACTATCGACCTTTCAAATGTGCAAATTGCTGTACTTGATGAAGGCGATGAAATGGTGGATATGGGATTTATTGACGATATCCGTACTATCATGGCGGCAACTCCTAAAGAAAGACAAACATTGTTTTTCTCCGCTACAATGCCGGCCCCCATTCGTGAACTTGCAAATTCATTTTTGAATGAACCGGAAATTGTAAAAATTAAAGCTGCAACGGTGACAATAGATTTGATTGAACAGGAATATATCGAACTTCCGGATCGCCAAAAATTCGATGCTTTGTGCAGACTTTTGGATATGCAATCACCGGAACTTGCAATCGTTTTCGTAAGAACGAAACGTCGTGCCGATGAAGTAACCGAAGCACTCAAAAAACGTGCATACTCGGCAGAAGGTTTGCATGGAGATTTGTCACAGCAAAAACGTGACAGCGTAATAAGACAATTCAAAGAAGGAACGATAGATTTCCTCGTTGCTACCGATGTCGCCGCAAGAGGATTGGATATAAGCGGAGTAACACATGTATACAACTTCGATATGCCTCAAGACCCTGAAATTTATGTACATAGAGTAGGACGTACAGGACGTGCAGGTAAGACAGGACTTGCGACTACATTTGTAATTTCACGTGAAATGGGACAACTTCGTGAAATCGAACGTGTAATCAGAAGAAGAATAAAAAGACGTGCAGTTCCGAGTTTGTCGGAAGTAATTAAAGGTAATGAACGTACTGCAATTGAAACATTGAGAAATACCGCACAATCCGGCGGACTTGAGCATTACATAGAAACAGCCGAAGAACTTTTGAACAATATCGATTCGGTATCGTTGGTATCGGCCGCAATCAAGCTTTTGACAAAGCAGCCTGATATAACACCGGTAAAAATTACGGAAGAAAAACCGATGTTCAGAAGAAACAGAGGAAAAGGTAAAGGCAACTTCCGTCATCGCAGAAACGGAAAATCTTTTGAACATAAGAACAGAAAATTTTCATCAAAAAAAGATCATAAATTCAAAGAAAAGAAAGTTCGCGGAAAATTTGTACCGTACTTCAAAGATTAACGTAAATCGCAATATGTTTGATTTTCAAATATATTGCGATTTTTATATTTTAACTGTTTTAGTACAATGCAATAGTATATAATGAAATCAAAGTATAAAAAAATTATAATATTGAAAAATTATAAAAGGAGTGAAAATTATAAAAGAAATAACAAAGCAACTTGTTATACAAGAAATTGCCGAAGCATCACGATTATTTGAAAAAGAAAACAAATACATTCATATAATAGGCAAGCACTATGAAGCCGACATAATGGCACGAGGAAATATGATAAAAATTTCCGGTGACGAAGAAAAAGTAAACAAATGTATAAAAGTATTGTCGGAATTACATCGAATGTATTGTGAACATATTGCAATAAATGAAAAGCAAGTAAGAACGGTTATTGAACTTTTGGATACAAATCAAACCGACCTTCTTTATGCAATGCAAAACGATATAATAAACGTATCTAAAAACGGTACGATGATACGACCTCGTACAATCGGACAAAAATATTATGTAGATGCAATACGAACACACGATATTACATTCGGAATAGGGCCTGCAGGTTGCGGAAAAACATACTTGGCAGTTGCGCTGGGTGCGTTTTATTTGAAAAATCACAATGTACAACGAATTATACTTGTAAGACCGGCAGTGGAAGCAGGAGAAAAATTGGGATTTTTGCCGGGTGATTTGCAAGAAAAAGTAAACCCGTACTTAAGACCGTTATTTGACGGACTGTCCGATATGTTCGGAATTGATGAATTTATAAAACTTCAACAAAAAGGAATGATAGAAGTTGCACCCCTTGCATACATGCGAGGAAGAACACTTGAAAAATCATTTATAATTTTGGATGAAGCGCAAAATACCACAAAAGAGCAAATAAAAATGTTTTTGACACGATTGGGAAATCGTTCGAAAATGGTAATAAATGGAGATATAACTCAAATAGATTTACCGTCACATACCGTAAGCGGACTTGTCGATGCACAAAGAGTACTAAAAAATGTGAAAGGTATATCTACAATTAAATTCACATCCGAAGACGTAGTACGTCATGACTTGGTAGCGGCAATTATAAATGCATACGAAAAAGATGCAAAAAGAAAGAGAAAAGCGGAGGACAGAAAGAATCATGGAAATAATGATCAGCTACAGTGATCAAAAATATTGCAATGAAGAAACCGAACAACTCATACTGAAAGTTTTGAAAAAAGGTGCCGAATTACAAAAACTTCCCGAAGACGCCGAATTGGGAGTTCTTATATGCGGAGCCGAAAGAATACATGAACTGAATAGAGATTACAGAGGTATAGATGCACCGACGGATGTACTCTCTTTTGCATTGAACGAAGGAGAAGACTATATACCTGAAGAAGAAAAAGCACTTGGAGATATTATTTTAAACATAGATCGTGCAAAAGAACAAGCACATATGTACGGACACAGCGAAGAACGTGAAATGGCATACTTATCCGTACACGGTTTTCTTCATATTTTGGGATACGATCACTATGAAGCGGAAGAAAAGAAGGAAATGCGCAAAGCGGAAGAAGACATATTGGGAGCTTGCGGACTTCAGCGTGTAGTGACAGAAGGAAAAATAGAAAGAAAAGAAAATGAAACAGGAGAAATTAATGGATAACGAAGAAAAATTTCATTCCGGATTTATTGCACTTGTAGGTAGACCGAATGTAGGGAAATCTACATTGTTGAATACCGTTTTAGGCGAAAAAATATCAATAGTCTCCGCACATGCACAAACAACAAGAAACAAAATTACAGGTGTATGGAACGGAGAAAATTCTCAAATCGTATTTTTGGATACACCGGGAATGCACAAACCGAAAAGCAAACTCGGAGAAGTTATAAGACAATCCACTGTCGACGCAATAGGTGAAGTGGACATAGTAGTAATGCTATGTGCATGTGACGATCCGCCCGGAGCCGGAGACAGGTATCTTTTGAGTCTTTTGGAAAACAAAAAAACACCGGTAGTACTTGTATTGAACAAAATAGACTTGGTAAGTGAAGTCGCAATTTTGAAAAAAATAAAACAATACAGTCAAATGTACAACTTCAAAGAAATAATACCGGTATCGGCACAAACCGGAAGAAATATGGACGAACTCATGCAAGTCTTGGAAAAAATGTTGCCGGAAGGCCCGAAATACTTCCCGGACGATATGATTACGGACCAACCGGAAAGAATAATAGTACAAGAAATTGTTCGTGAAAAAATACTTCTCCGTACACACGAAGAAATTCCGCATGCGATAGGAGTATTTACCGAAGAATTTAAAGTACGTGAAAACGGAAAAGTATATATTCGTTGCACCATATATGTAGAAAGAGAATCACAAAAACGTATAGTAATAGGCTCAAAAGGAAGTTTACTTAAAGACGCCGGTAAAGAAGCAAGAGAAGAAATACAAAAAGTCGTAGGCTCACCCGTATTTTTGGACTTATGGGTCAAAGTAAACAGAGATTGGAAAAATAAAGACTATATGCTACGAGAATTGGGTTATAAAGAACATAAATAAGAAAGGAAAATGAAATGCCCCCTGATCGACTGTTAATATATTTTTTTATAGCAATAATCATGCTTTTGTTGAACAAATTGTGTACATCTATAAACTTATCGTTTTCGAGAATTAAAAAAAATCAAATAGAAAAAGACGAAAACGATAAATTTTATTATAAAAAAACGTTCGCAGTTTTGGCGGCAACACAATTCTGCTCATTGATTTGCTCGGCAATATATGGAATATCCATATACGAAATATGTTTGAATTTTTATGAAATTTACTTTAAAGTTCACGGCAATATTTTTACAACAATTGCTGTTTACATAGTTTGTATCTATATATTCATATTGCTATACTGGACATTTTCAATGAAAATTCCGGGAGTAATCACATTAAACAAACCGATTAAATCTCGCTTGTTGTCTGTAAAAATAATGACAAAAATATTCAATCCGTTCACCACTTCGGGATTTGCGATTGTAAAACTGATTTGCAAATATAAAAAAGTACCGTTTAATGACGGCACGAGATTTATATACACCGAAGAAGAATTACGATCGATTATAGAAGAAAGTCATAGCGGTGGCAGACTTAATGCACTTGAAAATATACTGATAAAAAACTCATTCGACTTTTTTGATTTGATAACAAAAGACGTAATGATTCCGAGAAACAAAATGGTTACATTGGACTATGATGACGATATTGAAACTATGCATAGAATAATAGCGAAATCGCATCATACCAGATACCCCGTATACATAGACGATAAAGACAGTATTTTGGGATTTATACATGTAAAAGATTTTATGGAAAATACACTTTGCGGACAAAACAATATGAAGCACATACTGCGTGAAATATTGACCGTTCCGGAAGTAATGCCTGCATCGTCGCTCTTGCAACTTATGAAAACTAAAAGAGTATACCTTGCTATAGTGGTGGATGAATACGGAAGCACCGCCGGACTTGTAACACTTGAAGATTTGGTGGAAGAACTTGTAGGACAAATTCCTGAAGAAGATTCGAAAACGTTGGACATATTGAAAGTAAATGAAACTACATATGAATTTGACGGAATGGTAATATTAAATGACGTTTCGGAGCGTTTGGGAATAAATTTCGACGGTGACAGTACAGGCACAATCGGAGGATTTGTATTTGCAAGACTTGAAAGAATACCGAAATTCGGAGATTGTATATTTTTCTCGGGATGGAAGTTTACCGTACTCAAAATGGAAGGTTTCAGAGTAACACGCATAAGAGCGGAAAAAATAATGTTGCCGAAAATTATTGAAAAAGAAAATTGCAAATGAAAAAAGTTCAAACAATAAAAAATATTGAAGGAATACTTTTACACTCCAAGGAAGCAGGAAACGGAAATCGCATCGTTTTCATATTTACAAAAAATTATGGAAATCAAACCGCTTTCGTATCTCAAAGCACTATAAAATCATTCGGAAGCGGACTTTTGATGCCGTTTACATATTTGCGATGTTCAATGGCGGAAACAAGTTTCGATAAATGGACACTGATTCAATATGAAGGTAAAAATATATGCGACATAAGTAAATTTTCTTACGAAGATTGGTGCAGATGGTGCTTCGTCATAGAAATAATAAAATGGGGATTTCCTCTTGGAGAAAAAGATATAAATGCATACATCAGACTTGTCAAATGTTTAAAAGGAATTTTGGACAAAAACAAGCAAGTATCGGCTTATATAACCGCATTACAAATGTTGTATGCGGCAGGCTATGATGCGTCTGCACAGGAAATGTGCGAATTATATAATTTATCCGATGAATCGAAAACACTTTTACAAAAATTTATAAACTACTCATGGGAAAAACCTATGGGGATAAATATTTCAAAAGAAATGCTGAAAGAAATTGCATTATATTTAGATAAATTTGTAAAATCTGTTTGCGATATGGAATTGAAAAGTAAAAAAATGTTTATTTAAACACATACTGCTCAAGTATGTGTTTTTATCATTTATATATGCGTTTGTTATATGAATTAAATATACATTGAAAAAAGACTTGCAAAAAATGCGATAAAACAATATAGTAGAAAATACAAATTAATACTTCTTTCGGAAGGGGAGGCGAAAAAATTGTTTAGTCTAGTTAAAAATTTTGTTTGTAAGGTCTCACTCATAAAACAAATCATTGTAGGTTTGATTGTGGGATTCCTTATTGCCGGATTTTGGCAGAGTGCAGTTCCGGTAGTCGCAGTTTTCGGAGATTTATTTGTTCGCGCATTGAAGAGCGTGGCTCCGGTGTTGGTATTCTTCCTTGTCATGAATGCTATGGCAAGTAAAAAAGAAGGTCAAAACACCAACATGAAACCTGTAATTGTTCTTTATATTCTAGGTACATTTTTTGCATCGCTTGTCGGCGTCACATTATCTTTCCTCTTCCCAACGACGTTGAGTTTGCAGATTGCAAATGCGGAAGTATCACCGCCGAGCGGAATTATAGAAGTATTACACAACTTACTTTTATCATTGGTGGATAACCCCGTTAACGCAATACTTCATGCCAACTTTATCGGTATTCTGGTTTGGGCGATTGTCTTGGGATTGGCACTTCGTACTTGCGGAAAAGAATCTACAAAAGTATTTTTTGCCGATGTAGCTGAAACAGTTACAAAAGTCGTAGGTTGGATTATACGTTTTGCACCATTGGGAATTATGGGATTGGTTGCAGATGCAATCGGCAGAAGTGGTTTCAGTGCGTTGGTAGGATACGCACACCTGCTCGCAGTTTTGATAGGTGCATATGCAATTGTAGCTTTGGTAATGAACCCTGCAATTGTGTACATGTATTTGAGAAAAAATCCGTATCCGCTCGTATGGGCTACAATTGCACAAAGCGGTATATATGCATTTTTCACAAGAAGTTCGGCGGCAAATATTCCTGTCAACTTGAAACTTTGTGAAAGATTAGGACTCGATCCCGATATGTATTCCATTTCAATTCCGTTGGGCTCTGCAGTAAACATGGCGGGTGCTTCGATTACAATTGCAGTACTTGCATTGGCAGCGGCAAACACATTGGGAATTGCAGTGGATTTACCTACAGCATTATTGCTTTGCATAGTATCTACGGTAGGTGCATGCGGTGCATCCGGTGTAGCCGGAGGATCATTGCTTTTGATTCCTGTAGCATGTGCATCATTCGGCATAAGCAATGATATCGCAATGCAAGTAGTAGGCGTAGGATTTATTATCAGTGTCCTAGAAGACTCGTCCGAAACCGCATTGAACAGCTCCAGTGACGTACTGTTCACAGCAACTGCGGAATTTGCACAAAGACGTAAAAACGGAACATTGAAAGCGGAAGACATGGTACCGAAAAATTGAAACGAAATATAAAGTCGCAATAAGTAAGGTCGTAACCCGAAAAGTTGCGACTTTTAAATTTGATATAATTAAAATGAAATATTTACAATTTATTTTGGCTGTTTGCAACTTAAATTTGATATATATATATGATAAAATTATAGTGATACATATATAGGAGGTACTTATGGCAAGACTGGGATTATTGGCCGGAGTAGGAACACTTCCTTTTGAATTTGTTCAAACGGCGAAAAAACAAGGACATGAAATTGTTTGCATAGCAGTTGTTCCCGATGTCGACACAAGACTTAGAAGTTATTCGGATAAATATTTTGAAATAAATGTTTTTAAACTCAATAAAATTTTGAAAACCCTTTGTGAAGCAAATGTCAAAGAAGTCACAATGCTGGGTAAAGTTACAAAAGAATATTTGTACAAACGAAAGTTGGTAATACCCGACTTAAGAACTGTAAAATTATTGAATAAATTAAGAAAACTTGATTTTAAAGACGATACAATCATGCTTGCATTGGTAGATGAATTGGAAGGCAGCGGATTAAAAGTTATGGATCAGACGAAATACTTGAAACCTTTGATGCCGCCGCCGCAAATTTTCACGCATGCAATGCCGAGTGAAGAACAAATGGACGATATTGCATTCGGATTTAAAACTGCGAAATTGATCGGACAAATGGATATGGGACAAACCGTAGTTGTAAAAGACAAAGCCGTAATGGCGGTAGAAGCGATTGAAGGAACGGATGCATGTATACGAAGAGGCGGCAAACTTGCCGGAAAAGGCGCAGTTGTCGTAAAAGTGGCAAAGCCGAACCAAGATCCTCGCTTTGACGTACCGGCAGTAGGACTTGATACATTGAATGCAATGATTGAAACGAAATGTAAAGTACTTGCAATAGAAGCAGAAAAAACATTATTTGTAGATAGATTTGATGTTATGGATAAAGCTGACGAACACGATATAGTAATTGTATCCGTAAATCAGGAGAGCTTATGAAAATTATGATGTCCGCCGGAGAAGTATCCGGAGATATGCATGCAGCTGCAGTTGCAAAGGAAATAAAAAAAATAAATCCGGAAGCTGAAATTTTCGGAATGGGCGGAATTCGTATGCAAAAAGCCGGTGTACGAATTATTTATGATATAGAAAATTTGGGAATTATAGGATTTGTAGAAGTAATTAAACATTTACCTCTATTTTTTAAATTGCTGTCTTTTTTGAAACAAAAATTGAAAGAAGAAAAACCGGACGTACTTGTATGCGTAGATTATCCGGGATTCAATATGAAACTTGCACATGCGGCAAAAGAAATGGGAATTCCCGTAGTTTATTACATAGCTCCGACTATTTGGGCATGGAACAAATCACGGGCAAAAAACATAGTGCGTGATGTGAAGAAAGTAGCATCCATATTTCCCTTTGAAGCGAAAGCCTATGAAAAAGCCGGTGCGGACGTTACTTTTGTAGGGAACCCTTTGGCAGATACGGTAAAACCGTCATTGAACTATGACGAGGCGATGAAATTTTTTAATGCCGACCGCTTAAAAAAACGTATATTGCTGATGCCCGGAAGCAGAAAAAAAGAAGTTTCGGATTTACTTTTTACCATGCTTTCGGCATGTCGTGAACTTTCGAAAAAATTTGAATGTCAATTTTTCCTGCCGAGAGCGGATACCGTTTCGGAAAAAATGCTTGAAGAAATTTTCAAGAAAGTGCCGGAAGTAAAAGTACAGGTAACAACTGAAAAAACTTATGACTTGATGAATATTTGCACAATTGCAATAGCATCATCCGGTACAGCAACACTTGAAACCGCATTGATGGGATTGCCTACAGTGCTTTTGTATAAATTGGCACCGATTACATGGTTCTTTGCGAAAAGACTTGTACAAGTCAAATATGCCGGACTTCCGAATTTGCTTTTGAAAAGAGAAATAACACCGGAACTTTTACAAGATGAAGTAACCTTTCAAAATATTACAAAAATTGTTACACCACTGCTTGAAGATGAAGAGAAACGAAAAAAAATTGTAGAAGATTTGAAAAACGTAAAAACGGCAATGGGAGATGAAGGCGCTGTAAAAAGAACTGCGAAATTAATATTGAAAACAGCGGGGAGCATAGATGGAAAAGACGAATAAAATAAACAGCTACAAAAGACTGCTTACATATTTATATCCGTACAAAAGTAAATTGCTTTTGTCGATTTTATGTATGTTGGTAGTTGCATCTTCCAATTTGGTAGTACCTTGGATAATAAAAGATGTAATAGATAAAGTTTTGGAAAAAAGAGATGTGTACATGCTTTCGCTTGTAATAATCGGAGTATTGGTTGTATTTCTTTTCAGAGGAATTACCACATTCGGACATAGATACCTTATGGGGTTTATAGGACAATCGGTAATTATGGACTTGCGAAACGTATTGTACAAGCACTTGCAAAAATTATCCGTTTCATACTATGACAAAAGAAGAATAGGAGATATCATGAGCAATCTGACAAACGATATCGCCGCACTTCAGACAGCCATAGTAGACAACTTCGTTGTTTTCGTACAAGAAAGTGCGATATTCATAGGATCGTTTGCAGCCATGCTCTACCTGAATTGGAAACTTACTGTACTGTGCATGATAATGGTTCCCATGGTATATTTCGCAATAAAACTTTTCGGAAACAAATTGAATTTAAGCGGTAAAAACGTACAGGAAAAATTGGCGGACGTTACATCCATATTACAAGAAACAATTCAAGCGGTAAGAATTATAAGAAGCTTCAATCGTGACGAATATGAAATAGAAAGATTTGAAAAAGTAAACGGAGCAAGCTTCAGTGCCGCAATTAAAGCCATATTCCAACAAAGTCAACTTACACCGGTCGTGGAATTTGTAGCGGCATTGGGAGTTGTGGCAATTATATGGTACGGAGGAATTTCGGTAATTGACGGAACGATGACAACCGGTGCCTTGATAGCATTCTTGGTATATGCCATAAATTTGGCAAATCCGACAAAAAGACTTGCGGAATGCTACGGAAATATACAAAAATCATTGGCAGCGGCAGACAGAGTTTTTGCAATTTTAGACGAAGAATCCGAAGTAAAAGAAAGGGAAAACGCAAAAGAACTTATAATAACAAAAGGAGAAGTATCATTTGTTCATACCGCATTTTCATATGATTTGAAAAATTACGTACTCAAGGATTTGAACTTTACCGTAAAAGCCGGAGAAACGGTAGCGATAGTAGGTCCTAGTGGAGCCGGAAAAACAACCATAGCAAACTTACTTCCAAGATTTTATGACGTTACATCGGGAGAAATTCTGATTGACGGAATTGATATACGTGACGTTACGATAGATTCACTCAGAAACAATGTAGGACTTGTACCACAAGATACCATTTTATTCAACTCTACTGTAAAAGAAAATGTACTTTACGGAAAACTTGATGCAACGGAAGAAGAAGTTTGGAAAGCAATAAAACTTGCAAATGCGGAAACATTCGTAAAAGAACTTCCGGAGGGAATTTACACAAAAGTCGGAGACAGAGGAATGGTACTCTCAGGCGGACAAAGACAACGTATAGCAATTGCACGTGCAATACTCAAAAATCCGAAAATTCTCATATTGGACGAAGCCACCTCCGCATTGGATACCGAAAGCGAAAAAATAGTACAAGAAGCACTCGACAATCTGATGATAGGCAGAACATCATTCGTTATAGCACACAGACTCTCCACCGTGCGTAATGCCGATAAAATAATAGTTTTAAACGGCGGTGTAGTAGAAGAATTCGGAACGCATGATGAACTTATGCAAAGAAAAGGATTATATCACGAACTTTATACAATGTCGGATGAACGCAATATAGAAGGAGCATAAATGTACTTTATCTATAATTTCATGATGATAACGGGTTGGATTTTTCAACTTCCGGTCATGCTGTATAAAATGATATTCAAAAAAGATGCATATATAAAAATAAAGTCATACATGGAAATAGTATCCTATGAAATAAAAAACAAACTGAAAGATAAAGAAGTTATATGGATACATATGGCATCTGTCGGAGAAACCGTAGCTGCAAAACCTATAATAAAAGAAATAAAAAATAAATATCCGAATGCTGGTGTAGTAATTTCATGTAACACCTCCGGCGGAATGGCGATGGCAAAAAGCAACATAAAAAATGTTGAAGGATACATCTACTTTCCTTTCGACATGGTATATTTTGTAAGAAAAATACTTGATGCACTTAATCCGAAAGCGGTAATAATCATAGAAACCGAACTTTGGCCAAATCTTTTGAAATCTACAGCACAAAAAAATATACCGGTATATATAATGAACGGAAGAATATCTGAAAAATCAATGGGAAGATACATGATGATAAAAGGATTTATATCAAGATATTTTTACAATATACGTGCATTTTGTATGATATCGAAAGAAGATGCCGATCGTATAATTAAACTCGGAGCAAATCCCGAAAAAGTAAAAATAACGGGAAATACGAAGTACGAAAGAACCGGTAAGCCGATTTCACAAGAATTTATAAATGAATGGAACGACATACTGAAAATAAAAAATACAACAAAATTGATTGTCGCAGGAAGCACACATTCCAAAGAAGAAAAAATACTCTGTAAAATGTTTAAAGATGTATCTTCAAAAAGAAAAGATGTAAAAATGGTAGTTGCGACAAGAAATATAAGTCGTTCGAATGAAGTTGAAAAAATATTTAAAAACTCGGGAATTGAAGTAAAACTCAGAACACAAATAAAAAAAGAAGATGATGCACAAGTCATAATACTTGATACAATCGGAGAACTCGGACAATTATATTCGATAGCGGACATAGTATTTATCGGAGGAAGTTTGGTACCGGCAGGAGGACATAATTTGCTGGAAGCGGCAGCATATGGTAAACCGATAGCAGTAGGCCCGTACATGTTCAACTTCAAAGAAATACATGAACTGTTTTCAAAAGAAAAAGCATGCAAAACGGTAAAAGACGAAAATCAACTTATCGAAACATTCAATGAATTTTTTGAAAATGAAGAAAAATTCAAGAAAATGGGAAATATAGCGATGAAAATAATAAATGAAAACAGAGGATCCGCAAAAAGAGATGTAGACATATTCGGAAAAACATTTACTCAAAATTGTTAAAAGGTGAAATTGATGAGTAAGGAAAAATATTTTTTAAAACTTATATCGGAAGAAAATCCCTCAATAGCGGAAAAATGTATTTTAAAAGGACTTTTGCTTTTGGAAAAAATATATTTGAAGATAATAAGTGAAAAAGATAAAAAAATAAAAAAAGTAAGAGTAAACGTGCCGGTAATAAGCGTTGGAAATATTACCGCAGGCGGTACCGGAAAAACCCCCTGCATAATTCAACTCGGAGAATACTTGCAAAAAAAAGGTAAAAGAGTTGCCGTATTATCGAGAGGATACAGAGGAACATACGAAAAACAAGGCGGAACGGTATCCGACGGGAAAACGATATTTCTTAATGAAAAAGAAGCGGGCGACGAACCTTGTATGATTGCACACAAGCTTCCCGAAGTATCGGTATATGTCGGGAAAAACAGAATAAAATCAGCACAAAAAGCGATAAAAAACGGAAGCGAAATACTGCTTTTGGATGACGGATTTCAATATAAAACTTTGGAAAGAGATAAAAATATAGTGCTGATAGACAGTACAAATCCGTTCGGATACGAACATCTTTTGCCGAGAGGATTACTCAGAGAACCTTTGGATGAATTGAAACGTGCCGATCTTATTATTTTGACAAAAGCAAATCAAGTTTCAAAAGAACGGATAAATGAAGTAAAAGCAAGAATTTTAAGTATAAATTCTTCAGTGACTATACTTGAATCATTGCACAAACCCGTATATTTTTTTGAAATAAAGGAAAACGCAAAGAAAACTCCTTTGGAAGTCATGAAAGGCAAAAAAGCAGTTCTTTTATCCGGTATAGGAAATCCCGCGGCATTTGAAAAGACGGCAAAAGAATCCGGACTTGAAATTTGTAAAAATATAGCGAAAAAAGACCACTTTTCATTTGCATATATAGACATTGAAAAAGCTGTAAACGAAGCGAAAATTCATGGTGCGGATATAATCGTAACCACTGAAAAAGATGCAATAAAGTTGAAAGACATTATAATGAAAAACGATGTGAAATTTCCTATATATTCACTCTGTATAGAAATGAAATACCTTGAAAAAGGCGAAGAAAAGATACAAAAATATTTGGAGGAACTGATTTGAAAACCGCATGTATTATTCCGTCAAGATATGCATCGACAAGATTGCCCGGAAAGCCGCTCAAAATGATTGTCGGCAAAACTCTTATCCGGCGTGTATATGAACAAACTTCTAAAGCGAAATCGATTGACGATGTAATTGTCGCAACTGACTCCAAGCTTATAGAAAAAGAAGTAAAAGGCTTCGGCGGAAAAGTTGTAATTACATCAAAGAAGCATAATACGGGAACCGACAGGATAGCTGAAGTTGCAAAAAATACGGACTATGACATTATTGTAAATGTACAAGGTGATGAACCTTTGATAGAACCGGAACTTATAGACAATCTCGTAAGAGAAATAAGTACAAATGACGACTTGGACATGGTAACTGCAGCCGCACCCTTACGTGAAAGTGAATACGAAGACCCGTCATGCGTAAAAGTTGTAAGAAATATTTACGGAGAAGCATTGTATTTTTCACGCTCGCTTATACCGTATCCGAGACATGAGTTTTCAGTACCTCCTTTGAAACATATAGGTATATACGCATATAGAAAAGAATTTCTTTTAAAATACGCAAACATGAAACAAACATCTCTTGAAAAAACGGAATCGCTGGAACAATTGCGATTGTTGGAAAACGGATACAAAATAGGAGTTGTTACTGCAAAATCTTACGGTATCGGTGTAGACACTCAAGAAGATTTGGAAAAAGTAATCGAATACATAAAGAGGAGAGAATTATGAAAGCCATTCAAGTAGGAAATATAAAACTCGATGGGAAAAAATTATTTCTTATCGCAGGTCCATGTGTAATAGAAAGCTATGAACGCACATTGATGATAGGAAAAGAAATAAAAAGAATTTGTGAAAAACTGGACGTGACATACATATTTAAAGCATCTTACGATAAAGCGAACAGATCTTCATATGATTCATTTCGCGGCCCCGGACTTGAAAAGGGTTTAAAAATACTTGCAGATATAAAAAAAGAATTGAATGTTCCGATTTTATCTGACGTACACGAAACGTCACAATTGGAAGCGGCAGCAAAAGTACTTGATATACTTCAAATACCGGCATTTTTATGCAGACAGACGGATTTGATCTGCGGAGCGGCAAAAACCGGAAAAGCCGTAAATGTAAAAAAAGGTCAATTTATGGCACCGGAAGACATGAAAAATGTAATCGGAAAACTTGAAAGAACAGGAAATTACAATATTTCATTGACAGAAAGAGGAGTTTCATTCGGATACCACAATTTGGTAGTAGATATGAAAGCCTTTCCGATTATGATAAAATACGGATACCCTGTAATTTTCGATGCGACACACAGCGTACAATTACCGGGAGGTAACGGAACATCTACAGGAGGGCAAAGAGAATTCATACCATGTCTTGCAAGAAGTGCCGCAGCGGCCGGAGCGGACGGATTTTTTATGGAAGTGCACGATAATCCTCCCGAAGGACTTTCAGACTCTACGAATATGTTATATCTTTCGGACTTGGAAAACTTGCTCACGGACTTGGTGGAAATACATGAATTGGTAAAAAATAAAATTTAACTTAAATCGGAGGATGTATGGACGTTTTAAAAACAGCTAAAGAAGCTATGCGAATTGAAGCCGAATCAATTCTTTTGACGGAAAAAAGTTTGGACAAACACTTTAAAAAAGTTGCAGAACTTATTTTGAATATAAAAGGAAGAGTAATACTGACCGGCATGGGAAAATCCGGACAAATAGCGGGAAAAATAGCATCAACCCTTGCAAGTACCGGAACACCGGCATTCTTTTTGCATCCCGGCGAAGCCATACATGGAGATTTAGGAAAAATAACATCTTACGACATTGTATTTATGTTATCAAACAGCGGAGAAACTGAAGAAATAATAAATTTGATACCCTCTATAGAAAAAATCGGAGCAACCGTAATAGTTATGACAGGATGTAAAAACTCGACACTTGCACAAAAAGCGGACGTTGTTCTCCCTGTTGTAATAAAAAAAGAAGCTGATGAATTCAATATGGTACCCACATCATCATCGACAACCATGCTTGCAATCGGAGATGCACTTGCGATCACACTTATGAAATTGAAATCGTTTACATCCGAACATTTTGCACTCTATCATCCCGGAGGCACATTAGGAAAGAAAATGCTCATGACGGTAAAACAAATAATGCACTCGGGAAAAGATAATCCCGCAGTTAAGCCGAAATTAACCGTACAAGAAGCACTATTTGTAATGACTGCAAAAGGACTGGGGGCGGTTTCAATAATAGATGAAAAAGGTAAACTCAAAGGAATTTTGACAGACGGAGACATTCGCCGAGGACTTGAAAAACATGCGGACTTTTTGAAATTTGAAGTAAAAGAAGTAATGATAAAAAATCCTATAACAGTGCATCCGTCACAACTTGTGGTAGATGCAATAGAACTGATGAAATCGCATAAACCCAATCCCGTCACCGTACTTCCGGTATGCGAAAAAGATGGATACGTATGCGGAATGATACACTTGACAGATTTGCTCAAACAAGGAGTATTGTAATGGGCACACTAATAAATATAAAAATGATAGCATTTGACGTTGACGGAACACTTACAAACGGCAAGCTTTATGAAAATGAAAACGGAGAACTATACAAACAATTTCACGTACATGACGGACTTATGCTGAGCCTTGCTCACAGCATAGGAATAAAAACAGGACTGATTACAGGAAGAAATTCGCCGATAGTAAAAGCACGAGGAAAAGAACTTGGTATGGACTTTGTTCTCTTGGGAGTGAAAAACAAAGTAAAAGCCATGGAAGAATTGAAAAGCAAGTACAATTTGAGCTGGGAAGAAATTGCATATATGGGAGACGACCTGAACGATTTGAACTTGCTTGAAAAAGTTGCCTTCTCGGGATGTCCGAAAAATGCACGTGAAGAAAATAAAAAAATATGCGACTTCATTTCCGAATATGAAGGAGGAAACGGAGCTGCAAGAGAATTTATAGAAAAAATTTTAAAAGCACAAAATCTTTGGGAAACGGCATTGAACAAATTCAAAGAAATAACGGAAGAATAATTTTATTGAAATGAAAAGGAGACATTATGTCATTAAGTGTCAGATACATACTTCTGAAAGGTTTAAGTAAAATACTTTGCAAAATGTCTTACTCCCGTATTTTATCAATGGGTAAATTTACGGGACCTTTCATTATGAATAAAATAAAAAAGCAAAAAAAACGCGGAATAAGTCAAATAATGACCGGACTTTCATGCAATCAAGAAAAAGCGGAAAAAATTTTACAAAAAGTGTATGAAAATATAGGCATGACATTTTTCGAACTTCTTTACACTCCGAGATTGGTAAAAGAAAAAAACAATATAAATGAATATATAAAAATAGATCATGAGGAATATTTGAAAGAAGCACTTAAAGAAGGAAAAGGAGTTATCGGACTTACCGCACACTTCGGGAACTGGGAATGGATGGGTGCCGGCGCAGCTTTGCACGGATACAAAATATCCGCAGTAGCAAAGAAACAAGATGACGATATAATGAAATTGATATCCGAATTTCGTGAAATGTCGGGACAAATCATATTCACCACCGGAGGAAGCAAGTATGAAATGATAGCTGCCGCACGTGCGATGAAAAACAATTATTTACTGGGATTTTTATCAGACAAAGACGGAAGAAAAACCGGAATACCGGTAAGACTTTTAAACAGAATTTTTTCATTTCCTCAAGGACCCGCAGTTTTTGCAAGTAAATTCAAAAGTCCGATATTGCCTGTTTTCATCATAAGAAATAAATCGGGGAAAGGGCACACCATATGTGTTCGCAAAAGTTTCTACTATGAATACACCGGCGACAAAGAAAAAGATTTAAGAGTAAACTCTCAAAAAATGGCGACAATATTGGAAGAATTTATCAGAGAAAATCCTGAAAATTGGATGTGGTTTCAACACCTTTTTTGGACGGAACCCGATGAAATTGAAAGATTTGTAAATTTATCTGAAGAAGAAAAAAATAAAATGGCCGAAGGTATGATAAATGCGCGGGAGTATACGAATGAAAAGTAAGAAAAAGATATTTATTATAATCATAACGGTTATAATATGTATAGGAATATACTTGCTGTTTCGCAAAGACGGTTTTGAATTCAAACATTCCAAAGAAGCGGAATTTGCAATAGAATTTAAAGGAACCGAACTCAAAGAAGAACGTGACGGAAAGCTTATATGGAAATTGAAAGCCGACCGTGTTAATATTGACAAGGATAAAAACGTAATGAGTATAGAAGGTGCCGAATGCATATTCAACGACAACGGAATATCCTTGAACGTAAATGCGGACTCTGCGATTTTCAATAAAAATGAAAATGTACTTTACTTGAAAGGAAGCATAAAAGGACGATCCGACGACGGTACCTCCATAAAAGCGGAAAATTTAAAATACGAAAGCAAAACGGGAATACTTTCAAGTGACCGACAGTTTTTCATAGAAAAAGACGGACACAAATTGACGGCAGATTCTTTTACGGCAGATCGGATACTGAAAACTGTAAAAGCAAAAGGAAATGCAAGTTTAACCGACAGGGGATGATCAGATGAAAAATATATACAAACTTATAACGGTAATAATATTTACATTTTTTTCTGTCGGAAGTGTATTTGCAGCAGACATTACGGCGGATGAATTGGTTTATGACTCGCAAACGAAAACGGTTTCCGCAACGGGAAACGTAGTAATAAATGACGGAGAAAGTACTATAACCGGTGCAAGCGGAAAATACGACTTCAACGACAAAACAGCAATCTTGAGCGGCGGGGTAAATTATACAAAAAATCAAGACACTTTAAGCTGCGAAACACTCTACATTTACAGTGACAAAACTATAAACGGAAAAGGAAATGTAGAGCTTGACTTCAAATCCGAAAATATTTTTCTCAGCGGAGATGAAATAAGTTATAATCAAAATACGGGTATAGGACAAATCAACGGTAACGGATACTTCAAATCCCAAGACGGGATAATACGTGCGCCGCAAATCGAAGGACATTTGAAAGACGTACTTATAACCGCAAGCGGAGGAGTGGAAATAACTGCATACACTCAGAATGTTCACGCAACCGGAAACGAACTGATATACACAAAAAGCGGAACATACGGAACAGACGGCAAACTCGTTTTGAAAGGAAATGCAGTTGCGACACAAAACGGAAATCGTTTCGAAGGACCGGAACTTATATTTAAAGAAGAAGAAAAAGTTATCGAAACAAACGGAAGAAGCACCATGACTATCAATCTGTAGCCGAGGGAAAATAAATGAAAATAGAAACGCACAATTTAGTAAAAAAGTACGGAGAAAGAATTGTAGTAGACAAAGTAAACGTAGAAGTCGAACAAGGCAGTGTAGTAGGACTTCTGGGACCGAACGGTGCAGGTAAAACTACGACATTTTACATGATAGTCGGAATAATAAAACCGGACGAAGGCGATGTAACTGTAGGCGGAGTATCACTTGTAGGAATGCCCACACATAAACGCATAGAATTCGGAGTGGGATACCTTCCGCAAGAAGCATCAATATTTCGTAAACTCACAGTAGAAGAAAATCTTATGGCACTTCTTGAAACAAGAAAAGAATTGACACAAACTCAAAGAGAAGAAAAAGCGGACACATTACTCAATGAATTCAGAATACAACATGTAAGACATACAAAAGGAAATGCTCTCTCGGGCGGAGAAAGACGAAGAGTGGAAATTGCAAGAGCATTGACAATGGAACCGTCATTTATATTACTTGACGAACCGTTTGCAGGAGTAGATCCTTTGGCGGTAGAAGACATACAAAGTGTAATAATGCACCTCAAAACACTCGGTATAGGCATACTGATTACAGATCACAACGTTCGTGAAACATTGAGAATTGTCGACAACGCATACATACTGTCCGAAGGCAAAATACTGCTTTACGGAACATCGGATGAAATTGCACGAAATCCGATAGCGAAAAAATTTTATCTCGGAGAAAATTTCAGCTTATAACAAATACAAAAGGAGGAATTCTTATGAGAATACTCGACAAATACATACTTAAAGAATTCCTCGGACCGTTTTTATTCGGTGTTGCGGCATTCACTGCAATCTTTTTAAACTCCGGACAAAGTTTTTTAAGACTTGCAATGCCGATATTTATTTTCTCGGCAATAATAAGTATTTGTGCGATAGCGTTCAACGAATTTGTAGTACCGTGGACAAATCGTGAATATCAATACATATTGGACGTGGAAATAAAGAAAAATTTAAATCCGGACATTGTAGACAATATAGTAATGAAAGACATACAAGACGGAAACCTTCTGCATTTGATATATGCAAAGAAATACAATCCGGAAACGAAAGAACTCAAAGACATAACAATACAAGAATTCAAAGACGGAAAACCCGTAAAAATTGAAATGTCACCCAAAGCCGTATGGAAAGAAGGCGTTTGGGATTTCAAACAAGGCGTAGCATACGATATAACACCTGACGGAGTTGAACACAAACTGTCATTCGACAGCCAAGCAGTACCGTTCATACAAAAACCCGATGAAATAAAAAATTCAAACAACAACGTCGGAGAAATGTCGATAAGTGAACTGAAAAAGACGGCGGACCTTCTGAAATCTGCAAACCAAGACCCGACAAGCTTTTACATGGAAATACACAAAAGATTTTCACTGCCGATTGCAAGTCTTGTATTTGCAATCATAGGCGCACCGCTCGGAATACGAAAACAAAGATCGTCATCATCGATAGGATTCGGAATATCGGTAATAGTAATTTTCATATACTATGCGGTAATGACATTTATGGAAGCAATGGGAGAAGGACACATCCTTCCTCCGTTTGCAGCGGTATGGCTTCCGGACATACTTACATTTTTGATAGGTTGCTACTTGGTACGACGTGCCAATATTTAAAAAGAGAGGAGGGAAAAATGTTTATCGGCATATCAATATTTATCATACTTATGATTATGGGCGGAATAATTGCCTTTTTGGGAGACAAAATAGGCTCAAAAGTCGGTAAAAGAAGACTGACCCTCTTCGGACTGAGACCCAGATACACATCAGTCATAGTAACTATAGTATCCGGTATACTTATATCGGCACTTACAATTGCGGTAATGGCGGTTTTAAATGAAAATGTACGAGTTGCACTGTTCGGAATGCAAAAACTTCAAGAAGAAATGTCAGAACTGAACAACAAAATAAAATTGAAAAATCAAGAACTTATAGAAAGTAAAGAAAAACTCGATACAAAAACAAAAGAATACGAAAACGTAGAGAAAAAATCAAAAGAAATCTCATACGAACTCGCACGTGTAGACTCGCAACGTATACACATGGAAAATGAACTTGTCGCAGTACAACAAGCATACGACGAAGCAAAACACGGAATAGACTTATCCGCAAAAGAAATCGAAGAACTCGAAAGCACAAAAAATCAATTAAATAAAAATATAGAAAAACTCAACAAAGAAAAAGAACTGCTTTTAGGAAACATAACGGCCATTCGAGAAGGTACCGTAATATTCAGAGCGGGACAAGTAATAACCGAAGCGGTAATTGACGAAAAAACATCAACAGGAAACACAATAGACACACTCGAAAACATACTCGGACAAGTAAACAACGCACTTAAAGAAAGAATGCGGATAAAAGACGAAAAACTGCAACTGGTACGCATACCCAAAGACTCATTCACACATGCAGTATCACAAATTGCAGACTCCGACAACAAAAAACTCGTACGAGTAGTAGCGGCAGGAAACCTCATACTCGGTGAACCTACAGTAGTAGACTTCGAAGTATACGACAACAAACTTATATTCAATGAAGGACAAACAATTTACAGCTCCGGACTTGAAAAATACAAAGACATAAACAGCTACGAACTCAAAGTAATCAGATTTTTGAAAGACCTCAACAAATTTGCAGCGAAAAAAGGAGTGCTTCCCGACCCGATAACAGGAAACATAGGACAACTGGAAGGAAGAGAACTTTTGAGAGTAATACAAGAAGTAAAAGACTGCGGAGGAAGCTGCAAACTGTATGTAATTGCAAAAACAGACATATACACAAGCGGACCGCTCATCATAGAAGTAAGAGTGGAGAGAACAAGATGATACTTTCAATAGATCCGGGATCTGAAAAAACAGGAATTGCCGTCGTAAAAAAAGACGGCAATCTTGTTATGAAAAAAATAATAAAAACAGAACGCCTCGAAGAAGAAATCAAAACACTTACAAAAAAAATTGAAATAACTGAAACTGCAATCGGAAACGGAACACACCATAAAAAATTAGAAAAACGTATAGAAAAATTATACGAAGAAATGAAAAAAGAAATACCGATATCAATCGTAGATGAAAAATATACAACTGAAATCGGAGAACAATGGTACAAAAAAGCAAATCCTCCGAAAGGATGGAAACGCATTATTCCCTTCGGAATGCGAACGGTCGACAAACCGGTAGACGACTACGTAGCGTGGGTAATAGCATGCATACATTTGGGGAAAATTGAAGCGGAAGACGTAGGACACAAAAAAATATAAAGTATAAATATAATTAAACGGTTGACGAAAATACATAAATATAATACAATAATAAAGTGTTCCGGGGCATAGCGCAGTTGGTAGCGCACCTGCTTTGGGAGCAGGGGGTCGCCAGTTCGAGTCCGGCTGCCCCGACCAACAATATGGCTCAGTAGCTCAGTTGGATAGAGCAACCGCCTTCTAAGCGGTGGGTCGGGGGTTCGAATCCCTCCTGGGTCACCAGAAAAGGACAGCCGTAAACGGCGACAAAACAGAATCTTCTACAAGATTCTGTTTTTTAATTGAAAAATATTTATAAAATAAGTAGGAAGATTAATGAATACTTATATTTCCGATAAAGGAATAAAAATTTTAAAAGAATTGAAAAATAAAACCTTTATCAGAATTATTGCAGATGATTGGAGAGATTATAATAGAAGTTGCGGAAATATCAAAATAGATTTTGAGGATTGTTCCATAGAAATAGAAAATGATTATAGAAATGTTTCGTACTTCGGTGTAAATGAAGAATTGGCTGGATATGACGTTATATGTTTAAAAAACGGAAATTTTGAATCGTCCGTTATGTCGGATAATTTGTATGTAAAAAAATAATAAGAAAATTACAGGAATCAGTATTATTAGAGATACCGTTATGATTGATTATTCAAGTAATTTAAAAAAGAAAAGTATTTAATAGATTAAGCCGTTATTTTTAAGTTTGATTATATGAAATGGATTATTTCTCAAACCTCAATATTTACTCTTATGTCAAAAATGTTAATTTCAAAAATTATTCTATTTCCGAAAATAAAAAATTTATGTTGGAAAGCAGCGTTTTTTGCTGTATGTGAAATGTTGAGCGTGTGAAATATTTTATTTTCCGTTTGACAAATGATATTTTTGTGCTATATTGAGAATGTAAATATAATATTTTTGAAATAAAATCTATAAAAGAGAAAGAGTGCCTAGGGTTCCGAAAGTTTTGCTTTGCTGGTCCGAGCGGCACGAGTACTTGAATGCAAGTATGACACCAAGGGGATAAAAGCCCGGAAGGTAGGTTTCACTTTGAAGCTTACTTCCGGGTTTTATTTTTTTCACAAAATCAGGAGTCGGAAGCAGGCAATGTTGATTTATTTTTACTTTTATGGAGGTATTTCTGTGAAAAAAATTTATGTCGGCAAGACAAAAGATATTTACAAAAATTCTGCCGGTAATTACGTTTTGAAGTTTAAAGATGATGTTACCGGAGCAAACGGTGTTTTCGATCCCGGTGCGAATGCTGTCGGTTTGTCTATTGACGGTGTCGGACATGAGGGTCTTCAAATTACGAAATATTTCTTTGAAATTTTAAAGAAAAGGGGTGTAGCTACTCATTATATCGATTGTGATTTGAATGAAAATACTATGACTGCAAAACCTGCACAGGTTTTCGGTGACGGTCTTGAATTTATTTGCAGATTCAAGGCGACAGGAAGTTTTTGCAGAAGGTATGGAAAGTATGTAAAAGAAAATGCGGATTTGGATACTTATGTGGAAGTAACTTTGAAGGATGATGAAAGATGCGATCCGCTTATTACCGAAGATGCATTGGTTGAATTGAATATTTTAACGAGAGAAGAATACGAAGAAGCGGTAGCTCTCACAAAAGAGGTTTCTACTATTGTGCGTGATGTTTTGAATGATAGGGGACTTACTCTTTTTGATATCAAATTGGAGTTCGGCAGAATTGACGGCCGAATTGTTTTGATAGATGAAATTTCCGGTGGAAATATGAGAGTTTACAAGGGCAATAAATTTATTGCTCCGACTGATTTGTATTCTTTTTTGCATGATTGATTTTATGAAAATTTCAAGGGGTGTGAGTTTATGAAGGTTGCATTGATTGCAGGAAGTATTTCGGATAGGGAGATTGTAAAAAAAGCGTGTGATGTTTTGAAGAAGTTCGGTGTCGATTATGAGGCGAGAGTTATTTCGGCACACAGATCTTTGGATTTTGCGATTGATTTTGTGGAGGGTATGGAAGCGAACGATGTCGAGTTGATTATCGCTTTTGCCGGTAAGGCTGCACACTTGGCAGGTGTGCTTGCAGGTATGTCGATTGCTCCGGTTATCGGTGTTCCGGTGAAGAGTTCAACGCTTGACGGTCTTGACGCTCTTTTGTCTACCGTTCAAATGCCTAAGGGCGTTCCCGTAGCTACCGTTGCGATTAACGGTGCGGAGAATGCGGCAATTTTGGCAGTTCAAATTCTTTCTCTCAAGTATGACGAATTGAAAGTGAAACTCAAGGATTACAAATCGGAAATGAAAGCGCAAGTTGAAGAGATGAATAAGGAACTTGATTTATAAACAGGGGGAATTTATGGCACTTACTTATGAATCTGCAGGTGTAAATAAAAATGAGGGATATAACGAAGTAAATTTAATAAAGAAATTTATAAAGAAAACTTATACCGACGGTGTTCTTTCAGATTTGGGAGGTTTTTCGGGACTTTTCGAGTTGAATAAGGATAAGTTCGAGTGTCCCGTTTTGGTTTCGGGGACTGACGGTGTAGGTACGAAGGTGAAGCTTGCACAGATGCTTGATGTTCACAATACAATCGGTATTGATTGTGTGGCGATGTGTGTGAATGATATTTTGTGTCAGGGTGCAAAACCGTTATTCTTTTTGGATTATATTGCTTGCGGCAAACTTGTTTCCGAAAAAATGGCAAGTATTGTAGAGGGTGTTGCAGAGGGGTGTGTGCGTGCCGGCGCTGCTTTGATCGGCGGTGAAACTGCAGAAATGCCCGGAATTTACAAGTTGAATGATTATGATCTTGCAGGTTTTTGTGTGGGTGTTGTCGACAAAAAGAAAATTATCGACGGTAAAAAAACTGTAAAGAAAGGAAATGCAATTCTCGCTCTTCCTTCTTCAGGTTTGCACAGTAACGGATTTTCGTTGGTGAGAAAAATAATTTTTGAGCATAAGAATTTTTCTCTTGATATGAAACTCGACAGCGGAAAAACTTTGGGTGAGGAGCTTTTGACACCTACAAATATTTATGCAAAACAGATTGGAAGATTGCTTGAAAAGTTCAACGTGAACGGAATTTGTCATATAACCGGCGGCGGTTTGTATGAAAATGTTCCTCGTGCGCTTTCGGAAAATACGGATGCACGTATTTATAAAGATGCAGTTCCCAAAAAAGAAATTTTCTCTCTTCTTCAGGAGTGGGGCGGAATAGAAACCGATGAAATGTACGGAACTTTCAATATGGGATTCGGTATGTTGATATTTGTAGAAAAAGAAGATGTTGAAGGTATAAAGAAATTATTTGAAAAATCCGGTGATGAAATTTACGAAGTCGGAGAAGTTATAGAGGGAAGTTCAAAAGTTGTTTTATGCTAAGTGGAGGCAGCGTGGATAAAAGAATTTTTGTAAAAAAGAGGAAAGGCTACGATAAAGCGACTGTCGAGCTTGAAAAAAATCTGAACTTCGAGTTCGGTCTGAATTTGAAAAATACGGAAAGTTATATAATTTACGATATTTACAATATTGATGAAGAAACGTATGAAAAAGCGAAGAAGTCCGTTTTTTCCGAAGTCATGATTGATGAAGTTTTCGAAGATTTAATTCTTGAGGACGGTAAGTATTTTGCTTACGAAACATTGCCGGCACAGTATGACCAAAGAGCGGACAGCAGTATGCAATGTATTTCCTTGTTGGATGAAGATGCCGATGTAAAAGTAAGATGCGGAAATATAATTGTTTTTGACAGAAGACTTGATGAAAGCGAATTGAAGAAAGTTGAAAAGTATTTAATCAATCCTATAGAGTCGAGAGTCAAGGACATGAGTGCTTTGAGTTTTTCGGTTGATTCCGAAATGAAACCTTTGAAAGATTTAACCGGTTTTGTAAATTTTTCAAAAGAAGAATTACTTGATTTGAAGAATGAATTGTCTCTTGCGATGGGTTTTGAAGATTTATTTTTCATACAGGAGCATTTTAAAAGCATAAAAAGAGATCCTACGGAAACCGAAATTTACGTTTTGGATTGTTATTGGAGCGATCATTGCAGACATACAACGTTTGAAACGGTGCTTGATGATGTGAAGATAGAGTCGAATTTATTTCAAAAAGAAATGCAGTCGGCTTTCGATGTATATCTTGATGTGAGGAAAAAACTCAATATAAAGAAACCGATTACACTGATGGATATGGCAAGTTGTTTCGGGAAGTATCACAAAAATATTTTGCATGATGAAAATATAGAGGTAAGTGAAGAGGTAAATGCTTGTTCATTTTTTACGGATATAGTAAATAACGGGAAAAGTGAAAAGTGGCTTGTTCAGTTTAAGAACGAAACGCATAATCATCCTACCGAAATCGAACCTTTCGGCGGTGCAAGCACTTGTGTGGGAGGTGCAATTCGTGATCCGCTTTCCGGACGAAGCTATGTTTATCAGGCGATGAGAATTACCGGCAGCGGAAATGTTTTGCAAAAGCGTGAAGATACTTTGGCGCATAAATTACCTCAGGCGGATATTTCAAAGAAAGCTGCGGCGGGTTATTCTTCCTACGGTAATCAAATCGGACTTGCAACGACATATGTAAAAGAATTGTATGACGATTCTTATGTTGCAAAACATATGGAAGTCGGTGCGGTAGTCGGTGCGGTAAAAGTCGGAGATTACAAAAGACAGTCACCGGAAAACGGAGATATCGTTTTACTTATCGGAGGACGTACGGGACGTGACGGAATTCAAGGTGCAAGCGGATCCAGTTTAAGTCATACAAATGATTCTTTGGATACGATGTCAAGTCAGGTACAAAAAGGTAATGCAATCGAAGAAAGAAAAATTCAGAGATTATTCAGAAAACCCGAAGTAACGAAATTAATAAAAAAATGCAACGACTTCGGTGCGGGCGGAGTTTGTGTGGCGATAGGCGAACTTTCGGACGGTGTGGAAATTCATTTGGATAAAATTCTTGTGAAATATGAAGGTTTGAATCCTACCGAACTTGCTACAAGCGAATCTCAGGAACGTATGGCGGTGGTGATTTCACCCGCTGATTACGATACTTTCATAAAAGAGTGCAAAAAAGAAAATATAGAGTATTCACATGTAGCAACGATAACCGACAGAAAACGTCTTGAAATGTATTATTTCAATCAAAAAGTTGTAGATATGAGTGCGGAGTTTTTGGAAACTGCCGGAGTACGTCAACACTCGAGTGCGATTTTGAAAGACAACGAAGGTAAAAATCCTTTTGAAAGTGTGGAAGTTACAAAAGACAACATTTTGAAAGAATTGAAATCTTTAAACGTAACTTGTCAGAAGGGAATTGCACAAAGATTTGACGCATCAATCGGTGCGATGACGGTATTGATGCCGTTTTCCGGTAAAAATCAACTTACACCGGTTCAGGCGAGTGTTCAAGCACTTCCGACAATACACAGTACAAGCGATACGGCAACAATTCTTACCTACGGATTTATACCGAAGATTTCTCATTACTCACCGTTTTTGTCATCGATTTATGCAGTTCTTGAATCCGTTGCAAAAGTTTATGCGGCGGGCGGAAACAGAAAAGATTTGTATTTCTCATTTCAGGAATATTTCGAAAAACTCGGCAAAGACTTTACAAAGTGGGGTAAAGTTGCACAGAGTTTACTCGGAGCGATTTACGCACAAAAAGAAATTGAAGCGCCTTCCATCGGCGGAAAAGACAGCATGTCGGGTACCTTCAACGATATGAATGTCGTTGAAACTTTGATTTCATTTGCATGTACGACAGTCAAAATCGAAGATGTAATAACTCCTGAATTAAAGCGTAAAGGAAATAATTTGTACTATGTACCGGTAGTTAAAGATCATAAAAATTATCCCGATATAAAAGAAACAATCAAAAATTATGAAGAAGTAGAGAAATACATAAAAAGCAAAAATATCGTATCGGTATATGTACAAGAAGAAGGCAGCATAGTTGCATCTTTGGTGAAAATGGCGATAGGAAACGGTTTGGGATTTACGGTAGAAAAAGAAAATATTTCGGATTTTGTACCGGCATCCTTGATTGTCGAATCGGATATTGAACTTCCGTTTGAAAAAATAGGAAAAGTCGGAGATGAAATTACTGTAAACGGTATAAAATTCACAAAAGATGAAATTTTCAATGCATACACAAGCACGTTGGATGAATTGTATCCGTTGTATGAAAATGCGGACAAAGGAACATGTGAAAATATTTCCGTTAAATTTGAAAGTAAAAAATACTATCCCGAGCATGTTGAAAACGTAAGAGTTTTAATTCCGGTATTTCCCGGAACAAATTGCGAATACGATTGCGAAAAAGCATTTATTGATGCCGGTGCAACAACAAAGACGCTCGTATTCAGAAATAAAACTTCAAAGGATATAGAAGAATCTATTGATGAATTGGCAAGAGAAATAGAATTGTCGCATATCATTATGTTTGCCGGAGGATTTTCAAGCGGTGACGAACCTGACGGAAGTGCGAAATTCATTGTAAATGTTTTGAAAAATAAAAAAATAAAAAAAGCCGTTTCAAATCATTTGGCACAAAAGAAACTTATTTTGGGTATATGCAACGGTTTTCAAGCATTAATCAAATCCGGTTTACTTCCATACGGTGAAATACGAGAACTTGATGAAAACGATTTGACACTTTTTAGAAACGACAGTTTCCACCATATTTCAACCGCTGCGATAACACGAGTTGCAAGTACAAATTCACCATGGACACAAGATTTTGAAGGAGGTGAACTGCATGAAGTGCTGTTCAGTCATGGTGAAGGTAAACTTGTCGGAAAAAATATTGAAAAGTTTAAACACTTGGCTGCTTTCCAATATTCCGATTTCAACGGAAATGCAACTTACAACGGTAAATTCAATCCGAACAATTCATCGTATGCGATCGAAGGCATGATAAGTGAAAACGGACTTGTTCTCGGCAAAATGGGACATAGCGAACGATATGGTACAAATTTGTATAAAACAAAAACCATACAGAAAAAGCAAGACATATTTAAAAACGGAGTAAATTATTTTAAAAGGAGCTAAAAAATGAAATTATTATACGAAGGTAAAGCTAAACAGTTATATGAATGTGAAAACAACGAAGAAATTTATGTACATTACAAAAACAGCGCAACTGCATTCAACGGTGTGAAAAAGGAAGAATTCGACCGCAAGGGAATTTTGAACAATACAATTACATCATTTATTTTCAAATATTTAAGTGAACGTGGAATTGAAACACATTTCATCAGAAAAGTAAATGAAACGGATCAGATTTGCAGACATGTAAAAATTATTCCGTTGGAAGTAATTACAAGAAATATAGTGGCCGGTTCCATGGCAAAAAGATACGGTTTGGAAGAAGGAAGAAAACTCAAAAAGCCGATATTCGAATTGAGCTATAAGAATGACGATTTGAACGATCCCTTGATTAATGACGATCACGTAGTAGCATTGGAAATTGCAACGGAAGATGAACTTGCATATATCAAGGAACAGACAAAGAAGATAAATAAATTGTTACAAGAAATGTTCTTGAAAGCTAATTTGATTTTGGTTGATTTCAAAATAGAATTCGGACGTACATCCGACGGAAAGATTATTCTTGCAGATGAAATTTCTCCGGATACTTGCAGACTTTGGGATGTACACACGATGGCGAAGTTGGACAAGGACAGATTCCGTAGAGATTTAGGTTCCGTAATGGAAGCATATGACGAAGTTTTAAGGAGATTGACAAGTGCGTGGAATTAATGAAGAATGCGGAGTTTTCGGAATTTTCAATCATGAAAATGCTGCAAATCTCACGTATTTCGGGCTGCACAGCTTGCAGCACAGAGGACAGGAAGGCGCAGGAATTATTTCAACCGACGGAGTGAAACTTTATCAGCACAGAGATTTGGGACTTGTGTCGGAAGTTTTCAAAAACAAAGAAACACTTGGAGAATTGAAAGGTAAGAATGCAATCGGACATGTGAGATACGCAACCGCCGGTGACAACAGTGTAAGAAATGTACAACCGTTTTTATTCGACTTTCATGATATGAGTGTAGGAATTTGTCACAACGGCAATTTGATAAATGCGATAACACTTCGAAAAGAACTTGAGAAAAAAGGTGCGATATTTCATTCCTCGTCCGATACCGAAGTTTTAATACATTTAATAAGAAGAAGCGAAAAAGAAACTTTCAAAGAGCAGTTGAAAGAAAGTTTCAGAAAACTTGAAGGCGGATTTACATACTTGGTACTTTTGAAAGATGCACTTTACGGTGCTGTAGATCCAAATGCGTTAAGACCTCTTGTTGTGGGAAAAACAAAAAACGGTGCTTATATAGTAGCAAGTGAAACTTGTGCAATAGATACAATCGGAGCGGATTTTGTATGCAATATAGGTGCCGGAGAACTTGTAATCATAACAAAAGACGGAATGAAAATTGAGCAATATACAAAACCCGAGAGAACTTCCATTTCTGCGATGGAATATGTATATTTCGCAAGACCCGATTCCGATATTGCAAATATAAATGTTCATACTGCAAGAAAAAGAAGCGGTAAAATACTTGCAAAAGAATGTCCGACACCAGATGCGGATATCGTAGTAGGTGTACCGAATTCTTCACTGTCCGCTGCCAGCGGATATGCTGAAGAAAGCGGACTTCCCTATGAAATGGGACTTATAAAAAATCAATATATTGCCAGAACATTTATACAACCGACACAAGAACTTCGTGAACAAGGCGTAAAAATGAAATTGTCTGCAGTAAAAGGCGTGGTAAAAGGTAAAAAGGTTGTAATGGTTGACGACTCGATAGTAAGAGGCACTACCTGTAACCGTATAGTAAGACTTCTCAAAGACGCAGGAGCGGTTGAAGTACACGTACGAATAGCATCACCGCCATTTATGTTTCCAAGTTTCTACGGTATAGACACATCACGAACCGAAGAACTTATCGCCGCAAATAAAACGGTAGAAGAAATAAGAGAATACATAGGTGCGGACTCGCTCGGATACCTCAGTGCCGAAGGACTTGTTGAAGCTATCGGAACTGATTTTGAAGGGCCTTACAAAGGATTGTGTATGGATTCGTTCTGTGCGGACTATTCTGCAGGACTTGGAGATTATAAAGAAGATTTCATAAGCTCGCTTACAAATATACAGAAAGAATTTTTGGAGAAAAATAAGGAACAAAAATGAAAAATATAGCCGTATTTATATCCGGAGGCGGAACAAATCTGCAAGCAATTATAAATGCAACGGAAAATAAAGAAATAAATGCAAAAATAAAACTTGTATTTTCAAACAAAAAAAACGCTTACGGGCTTGAAAGAGCAAAAAAAGCAAATATCGAAACTTTGTATTTAAACAGAAAAAATTTTTCCAAAAGTGAAGAATACGATGAAGAAATTTTGAAAGTTTTAAAAGAAAAAGATATAGATTTGATAGTTCTTGCCGGATACTTGGGTATATTGACATCAAAAATAATTTCAAACTACAGAGGAAGAATAATAAATATTCATCCGTCGTTGATACCGTCATTTTGCGGCAGCGGATTTTACGGAGAACATGTACATAAAGCGGTTATAAAAAAAGGTGTAAAAATTACCGGAGCAACAACACATTTTGTAGATGAAATTATAGATGGCGGCGCAATAATCATGCAAGATACGGTACCCGTACAAATGAATGACGATTATAAAAGCATTGCCGAAAAAGTACTTGAAGTCGAGCATAAAATACTTGTAAAAACAGTAAAAGCTTTTTGTGAAAACAGAATAATTTTTAAGGAAAACGGAGCATTTATAACGGAGGAATGAAATGACGAAAAGAGCCTTAATAAGCGTTTTTGAAAAAGACGGAATAGTTGATTTTGCGAAAAAACTTACAGACTTGGGGTGGGAAATCATTTCCACCGGAGGAACATATAAGTTATTGAAACAAAACGGAGTAAATGTAATTGAAGTAGATGAAGTTACGGGATTTAAAGAAATTTTGGACGGAAGAGTTAAAACTTTACATCCGTTCATTCATGGTGGAATTTTGTACAAACGTGATGATGAAAATCATGTAAAAACAGTTAAAAATTCAGGTATTTCATCAATAGATATGGTTGTAAACAATCTTTACCCGTTTGAAAAAGTTTTGAACGGAGAAAACAACACACACGAAAATTTGATTGAAAACATAGACATCGGCGGTCCGTCAATGATCAGAGCTGCGGCAAAAAATTACAACGATGTTTTAGTAGTTGTTTCACCTTCAGATTACAAAGAAGTTTTAAAAAGACTTGAAAACAATACTGCCGACAAAGATTTCAGACTCGGATTATCAGCAAAAGCATTCAATTATACCGCTTACTATGACGCACTTATCTCAAGCTACTTCAATGACTTGCTCGGAATTGAATTTCCGGAAAAGCTTACCGTAACATATAATAAAAAATCTCATTTGAGATACGGTGAAAACCCTCACCAAAGAGCATCATATTACGAAAAAGTATATGTAAAAGAAAAAGAAAAAACATCATTCAGACAACTGCATGGAAAAGAATTGTCATACAATAATTTGAATGATATGTACTCTGCAATAAAAATAGTAAAAGAATTCAACGAACCTTGTGTTGCGGCAATCAAGCACAACAATCCCTGCGGACTTGCAGTAGGTAAAACAATAGACCAAGCATACGACAAAGCATATGCTTGCGATACCGAATCCATTTTCGGAGGAATAATTGCACTCAATGAAGAAGTTACTGAATACGTAGCTGAAAAAATACACAGTTTCTTTGTAGAAGTTGTAATTGCACCGAAATTTTCAAAAAAAGCACTTGAAATATTAGAAACAAAGAAAAATATAAGACTTGTTGAAATCGAAAATCTTAAAGATTTTTCTATTCCGTCACAAACATTCAAAGAAGTTTTGAACGGACTTGTTTATCAAGATTACGACAACAAACTTTTGACACACGAATTGGAATTTGTAACGAAAGCAAAACCCGATGAAGAAACATTGAAAAACCTGTTATTTGCATTCAAGACCTGTAAATGCGTGGCATCAAACGGTATAGTCGTAGTAAAAGACGGTGCGGCAATAGGAATAGGACAAGGCGAAGTAAGACGCTCATGGGCTGCAGAAGAAGCACTTGAAAGAGCAAAAGGCAAACTTGAAGGCGCAGTAGTTGCATCCGATGCATTTTTCTTTGAAGACACCGTTGAATTACTTAATGCAAACGGTATAAAAGCAGTTATTCAACCGGGCGGCTCCGTGAAAGATCCGAAAGTAATCGAACTTTGTGACAAGTACGGTATTGCAATGGTATTTACAAGAACAAGACATTTCAGACATTAATTTTTACCGGAGGCGAAATGAGAGTATTAGTAATCGGAAACGGCGGACGAGAAGACGCAATTTGCAAAAAAATATCCGAAAGTAAAAAACTTACAAAATTATACTGTTCAGAAGGCAATGCAGGTACGTTGCGTTATGCGGAAAATGTAAAATTGAAAAGCAATGATGAAATTCTTGATTTTGCAGAAAAAAACAATATAAATCTTGTGATAGTAGGACCTGAAGTTCCCCTCTGCGAAGGTATAAAAGACAAATTTGACAATACAAATATAAAAGTTTTCGGAGCAGACAAAGAAAGTGCAAAACTTGAAGGAAGCAAAGATTTTGCAAAAGAATTTATGTTGAAATACAATATTCCCACTGCAAAATACGAAACGGTAACTTCGAAATCCGAAGGTGAAAAAGTCATAAAACACTTTACATATCCGCTCGTAATAAAAGCGGACGGACTTTGCGCAGGGAAAGGTGTAAAAATTTGTCAAAACGAACTTGAAGCAAAAGAATATTTAAAAGAACTTTTTGAAGAAAAAATTTTCGGACAAGAAGGTACAACCGCAGTAATCGAAGAATTTCTCGAAGGTAAAGAAGCATCACTTCTTTGTTTTGTATCCGACGGAAATCTTATTCCGATGGAAAGCGCAAGAGATTACAAACGCATCTATGACGGAGATAAAGGTGAAAATACAGGCGGAGTAGGCTGTTACTCACCGAATGAACTTTTCAATGAAGACTTGAAAAAAAGTATAAAACCGGTATTGGAAAAAATTTCATACGGACTGAAACAGGAAAACCTCGCATACTCGGGAATACTTTTCATAGGATTTATGATAAAAAACAACGAACCGAAAATTCTCGAATTCAATGTACGATTCGGAGATCCTGAAACCGAAGTCGTACTTCCACGAATGGAAAGCGACCTTATAGATGTAATTGAAAAATCTATAGAAGGTACATTGAAAGCAGAAGATTTGACTTGGAAAAAAGAAAAATGTATGACGGTAATACTCACCTCAAAAGGCTATCCGCTGAAATATGAAAAGGGAAAAGAAATAAGCGGAATTGAAAATGTAGACGAAGATATTTACGTTTATCATAACAATACGGAATTTAAAAATAATAAAATTTTAAGTGCCGGAGGAAGAGTACTGTCCGTAACGGCACTCGGAAGTGATTTTGAAGAAATGAGAAAGCGAATTTACAAAAATATAGAAAAAATCAATTTCGAAAACAAAACCTTCAGAAAAGATATAGGAATAATAAAATAATAGAAGAAATCTTTTGTGTGAAAATGCACAAAAGATTTTTTTACAACACCATAGTATTTTCGACAATATTGCTGAAAAAACTTGAAAACACTTAATATTAAGCAAACAAGACAAAAAACAACAAAAGAAACACAAAATAGTATAAATTTAGGACATGCGCAATAATTAAATATTATGTTTTGGGACGTAAGTGTTTTGGATTGTTCAATCCGTACTTTTAAGCATAACAGTAAAAAAGAGATATTTACGACTGGTGTTTAAATAAAAAAATGACTATCTGATACGGAAAGATATTCCGTTTACACGTTTAAATTCTTAAAAGGATTTGTCCGGCAAAGAGTTTAAATTTATAAAAAAATTGAATAGACGATTGAAGCTGAAGAAAAACATAAATTAGAATTCTTTGCAAATGTATCAGAGTGTATCGTATTACATACACTCTTTTTCTTTTGTATGAATATAATGTAAAAATATATGGTTGGAATTTTGTAATTTCTGCGTTTTATGCTATATTATTTCCGTGTATTTTACGGTTAATATGCACTATATAAATTTTGTATAATTTTTGTTGCATATCATAATTTTTGGTGCTATAATACTAACTTGACTAAAGATATCGAAGTATGGAAGCGTACATTTACGGAGTTTGTAATTTGCCGTATGTGTATGTTATTTTTCTTTTATTTTTATCGAGGATTGATTAGAAATATCGGGAGGTGGCACCATTGGCGATCAAGCAGACACAGTTCGCTCAGTGGATCAAAGAATTAAAAGCAAAGGAAACTGAGGAAGGAGTACTTTCTTACAATTATTTCATTGATTTTGCAAAAGAAAAATCTTTGAATGTAAAGCAACTTGATCAATTGAGTCAACTTCTACATGATCATAATATTGAATTGGTTCTCGATGATGAAAATCCGGAAGATGAAGATATTATTTTGGATGAAGATATCGATGAAAATCTTATAGAAGATTCCGATGATGATAAAGATTGGGAAAAACAGGAAAAAGATTGGACCAAAGTCGAAAATAATGATTATGCGGTAACTCAAGGGAATGTAAGCGATCCGGTAAGACTTTACTTGCGTGAATGCGGTGCGACACCGTTATTGTCCGCAGAAGAAGAAATGACGCTTGCAAAACAGATTGAAAAGGGAAAAATGCTCGATGCAACCGAAGAGGATAAGCTGAGAGCCGAAGATGCAAAAAAAGAAATGGCAAATGCGAATTTGCGTCTTGTAGTTTCCATTGCAAAAAAATATCCCGGAAGAGGTATGCCCTTTTTGGACTTGATTCAAGAAGGTAATATCGGGCTTTTAAAAGCTGTAGATAAGTTCGACTATAAAAAGGGATATAAGTTCAGTACATATGCTACATGGTGGATAAGACAGGCGATTACACGTTCAATTGCAGATCAGGCGAGAACAATTCGTGTACCGGTGCATATGGTTGAAACTATCAATAAAATGAATCGTATCGGAAGAAAATTTTTGCAAGAATTCGGTAGAGAAGCCAGCAATGAAGAACTTGCAAAAGAGATGGGTATTTCAGTTGAAAAAATACGTGAGGCGAAAAAGGCCGCACAGGATCCGATTTCACTTGAAACACCTATAGGTGAAAAAGAAGATTCACACTTGGGAGATTTCATAGAAGATCAAAAAACAAGTTCACCGGAGGAAGAGGCAGCCGCAACGATGAGAAGGGAGCAAATTTATAAATTGCTCAATGAACTTACCGAACGTGAAAAAGGTGTGTTGGCACTACGTTTCGGTATGGATGACGGAACTCCGCGTACATTGGAAGAAGTCGGCAAATATTTCGGTGTAACACGTGAACGTATACGTCAAATCGAAGGTAAGGCACTTAAAAAATTAAGAAAACTTGCAATTCCTATGGAAGGTTTATAAAAAAATTGCCATATCGGATTTAATATGATAAAATAACGTCGTCAGTCTGGACAGTCCGCTGCCATAAAACGATCGGCATGAATGTCCTGTGAGAAGGAGGAAAAGATCGTGAATATTATTGAAACATTGGAGAAAGAACAGCTCCGCAACGACATCCCTGCATTCCGTCCCGGAGATACCGTACGTGTACACACAAAGGTTATCGAAGGAAAGACCGAAAGAATTCAGGTATTTGAAGGTATTGTTATTGCAAGAAAGAATTCAGGAGTAAGAGAAAGCTTTAAAGTACGTCGTATTTCTTACGGTGTAGGTGTAGAAAGAACTTTCTTGGTACACTCTCCGCGTCTTGCAAAGATTGAAGTTAAGCGTTCAGGTGCAGTTCGCCGTGCGAAATTGTTCTACTTACGTGGATTGTCAGGTAAGGCGGCAAGAATTAAGGAAAGAAAATAAGAAAAGAAAGAAGGCCGTAAGGTCTTCTTTTTTTCTTTATGAATACAATTTGTGTTAATATATTAAGGAGAAGTATATGAAATTTAAGATGATACATCTCATACTTCCTATTGCGGTTTTATCATGTATGGCCACAGCTCATGCAAACGACATACGCTCAGTAATTGCGGTAAATGATCGGACAATAGAGGTTCAAATGGAAGAACAACTTCCGAAAGAAGAGTTGGATATAAACAAATTACTTGAAGATAATTATAAATCACCATTTGAAATAGATCCGTCAGTTGAAATTATAGGAGTGCCGATTCTTGTAGAAAACAGTCAAAATGACAATGTTTACAGAATTTCAGTTTCATTGCTTTCCGAATACACTCTCTATAGAATATCCTATGAAGGCAAGCGTAAACGTACATTTTTAACATACAATGAACAGCAAACGGAAGAACATTACAAAAAAAGATACGGCGAAACTTTTTAAAAAGGAGTGATAGCGTGCATATCGTATTGGTTGAACCGGAAATACCCGGAAACACAGGAAATATATCCCGACTGTGTGCTGCGGAACATTTGACATTACACTTGGTCGAACCGCTGGGTTTTTCTATAGACGATAAGCATTTGAAACGTGCCGGTTTGGATTATTGGAAGTTTTTGGATATTCATATTCACAAAAACTTTGAATCGGTAAAACAAATGCTGAAAGGAAAACGCTTTTTTTACAATACAACAAAAGCAAAACACGTTTATACGGATATTTCATATAAAGAAGATGACGTGCTTGTATTCGGGAAAGAAACAAAAGGACTGCCGGAAGAATTATTACTTGAAAACCAAGACTCTTGCATACGCATACCGATGGTAGAAGAAGCAAGATCTCTCAATCTGTCCAATGCAGTTGCAATAGTGGCACTCGAAGCATTAAGACAAACCGGATTTCCCGAACTGAAAAAAGGCAATCAATATCTTGAAAAAATGAAAGGAACTATATCAAATGAATATGTATGATGAAGCTTACGCTCTTGCAAAAGCAATTAAAGAAAGTAATGAAATGAAACGTTTGAAAGCCGCATCCGAAAAAGTAGGAGCGGACGAAGACGCAAAGAAAATGGTAAAAGAATACATAAACTTGCAAATGCAAGCCGACTATGCAAAACTTGCAGGACAAAAAGAAGATGAATCAATTTATAAAAAATTGCAAGAAACGGCGATCATTGTAAGCAACAACGAACTTGCACAAGAATACTTGCAAGCGTTGATCAGTTGGAATCAAATAGCTGCGGATTTGCAAAAGATAGTGGCAGAAGCGATGTCGCAGGGTTTAGACATATTGGATTTGAAAAAATGACAAATTGGAATTCTTTTTTTGAAGGGATTTTAGATTCAAAGCAA
>QWBY01000127.1_pt1 | contig 59927 bp, 65 predicted proteins | sample 1972471 | NCBI WGS metagenome assembly QWBY01 (sample SAMN09866722, study PRJNA288562) | Human gut metagenome isolate term6_stool, whole genome shotgun sequencing...
CTTTTTGCAAAGCTTGGGATAGTTGGAAATATTTTATCTTTTTTGTTTTTTTTAAGCCTATTTTTTGCAGGTATTACTTCGGCGATTTCTATGATAGAACCATTTACTTTTTATCTTATAAATGAGTATAAATTTAGCCGTAAAAAAGCACTTTGTTATCTAGGTTGTTTTGTTTTTATCTTAGGTTCACTTTGTATAATGTCGCTGAATTTAAATTTTAGCCAAGCATTAAATTTTGGCGGAAAAAGCTTTTTTGATATTTTAGATTTTGCAAGTTCAAATGTTGGACTTCCTGTTGGAGCTATTTTAAGTGCTATTTTTGTTGGATTTGTCATACCAAAAGAAAAAGTAAAAGGATTTTTTATGCCTTTTATGAAAAAAGAAATTATTTTTGAAATTTGGTATTTTATGCTTAAATTTGTAGCTCCAATTGCTATTTTAATCATCGCAATTAATCAAATACTTTCTTAACATATTTATCTATAAGAATTTTATATTTTTATAGATAAATATAAAAATTAACAAATAGTTTTATATAATATTTTTTTACAGGTTAAAAATAATCAAAAATATTTTATACATATTTTAGGATAATATCTAAATAGTATTTTGGTGACCCTTACGAGAATCGAACTCGTGTTGCCGGCGTGAGAGGCCGATGTCCTAACCGCTAGACGAAAGGGCCATAAATTATTAAAAGCAACTATTTGCTCAAAAGTTGGTGTCCCATGCGGGGTTCGAACCTGCGGCCCTCTGATTAAGAGTCAGATGCTCTACCAACTGAGCTAATGAGACTTTCAAAGCTGATATTTTATAACTTTTTTGTTTAAATTTGGCTTAAATTTTATTATTTTTTAAATATATAAAATTATGCTATTATTAGAAATATTTGAAATTTGTTACAATAAATAATTAGTTATTTTTGCAAATATATTTAGTTATTTACTATAAAAATATTTTAAATAATATTGATTTTTATATATTAATAATATTGACTTATTATATACTTTGTAATATAATTTCGAAGCATTTTTAATAACAAGGAATGACTATGCAAAAAGATACTATTGCGACCCACTTTGGATATGACTCAAAACTAGGCTATGGGACTATGGCAGTTCCTATTTATTTTAATACAGCTTATGATTTCGGAAGTGCCAAAATGGCGGCTGATAGATTTGCATTAAAAGACATTGGACCTATTTATACAAGACTTACAAATCCAACAACCGAAATTTTTGAAAAAAGAATTTGTGCATTAGAAGAGGGAAGTGATGCTATCGCTACTTCGAGTGGACAAGCTGCAACTTTTATGTCGATTGCAAATTTAGCTGCAAATGGCGATAATGTCATACTTTCAGATAAAGTTTATGGCGGAAGCACGACTTTAATTGCTTATAGTCTTAAAAGATTTGGCATAAAAACTAAGATTTTCGATCCCGAAAATCCTGAAAATTTAGAAAATTTGATAGATGATAATACAAAAGCTATACTTTTTGAAACTCTGTCAAACCCTCAAATTTCAGTTGCAAAAGTTGATGAGATAGTAAAAATCGCAAATAAATTTAAAATTGCAACGATTGCTGATAATACAGTTGCAACACCTACGCTTTACAACCCTTTAAAAGATGGAGTTAGTGTTGTAATCCATAGTGCGAGTAAATATATAAGCGGTCAAGGTTTGAGCTTGGGTGGAGTTGTCATAGCCAATAAGAATTTAAATAAATTTTTAAAAGACAATCCAAGATATCAACACTTTAACGAACCTGATGAGAGTTATCACGGGCTTGTTTATGCTGATTTAGTTGATAGTTTTGATATATTTATCTTAAGAGCTAGATTTGGCTTGATGAGAGATTTTGGTTTTGCTCTATCTCCATTTAATGCTTTTCAGCTTATTCAAGGACTTGAAACATTATACTTAAGAGTTGCGAAACACTCACAAAGCGCCTTAAAAGTAGCTCAGTTTTTGGAAAATCACCCTTTGGTAAAAAGTGTAAATTATCCAGGACTTAGTAGTTCAAGCTCAAACAGTATTATAAAATCAAAATTTAAAGATGGAATGGCTAGCGGGCTTTTAGCTTTTGAGGTTGAAAGCTACGAAAAAGCAAGAGAAATTTCAGATAAAGTTAAGCTTTTCTCAGTTGTTGTAAACATCGGAGATAGTAAATCAATCATAACTCACCCAGCTTCTACAACGCACTCTCAACTAAGTAAAGATGAGCTTGAAAAAGCCGGTATAAAAGATGGGCTTATTAGACTTAGTATAGGTCTTGAAAATGCAGATGATTTAATACAAGACTTAAAGAAGGGATTAGAATAATGCCAATTTTGACAACTAAAGGAGTTTATGGGCTTATGGCTATTTGTCAGATAGCTAATGCTAGCAAATTTGCACCAATTTCTATAAAAGATATATCTGATAAAACAGGGGTTTCAAAAGGATATTTAGAGCAAATTTTGAATGATTTAAGAAATTCAAAGATAATTTCTAGTAAAAAAGGTAAAAACGGTGGATATTTTTTAAGAAAACCAGCCGAGAAGATAAGTTTTTATGATGTTTTTTATACATTAGAAAAAGATTTTAAGATGACAAATTTAGACGTTAAGGATGAAATACTACAGCAATTTTTTAAAAATGGTGATAAAAAACTTGAAGAAGTATTTAGTTCATCCATAAGCGATATCATAAAAACAACAGAAGATAGTTCAAAAAATTTAGATTTTGCTATCTAAAAAGGACATATATGAAAGTAGCTTCCAGCGTTATAGATTTAATTGGAAATACTCCACTTGTAAGAATTAATAGTTTTTCAAAAAATGCCGAAATTTTAGCAAAAGTGGAGTTTTTGAACCCAAGTCATAGTATAAAAGATAGAATTGCCTTTTCTATGATAGATGATGCTATAAAAAAAGGTAAAATTGATAAAAATACTACTATTATTGAGCCAACTAGTGGAAATACTGGCGTTGGACTTGCTATGATATGTGCTTATTATGGGCTTAAGCTTATTTTAACTATGCCAAGTTCTATGAGTATAGAAAGGCAAAAACTTTTAAAAATATATGGAGCTAATCTTGTTTTAACAGATCCTTCTCTTGGTATGAAAGGGGCTGTTGAAGAGAGTAAAAATATAGCTAGCAAAACTACAAATTCATTTATTCCAAGCCAGTTTGAAAACCCGGCAAATCCAAAAATACATGAACTCACTACTGCAAGGGAGATTTTAAAAGATGCTGATGGAAAAGTTGATATTTTCGTAGCTGGTTTTGGAACAGGTGGAACTGTAAGTGGCGTAGGAAAAGCTTTAAAAAACTATAATCCCAATATTAAAGTTGTAGCTGTTGAGCCACTTTCATCACCACTTCTTACAAAAGGACAAACAGCAAGTCATAAAATTCAAGGAATTGGTGCAAATTTTGTGCCTAAAAACTTGAATAAAAGTGTAATTGATGAGTTTTTAGATGTTAGTGATGAAGATGCCTTTAGTACAACTAAGCATTTGGCTACAAAAGAGGGGTTACTAGTTGGAATTTCAAGCGGAGCAAATGTTTTTGCTGCAAATTTGTTAGCCAAAAGAGACGAAAATAAAGACAAAACAATCGTTACTATTTTGTGTGATACAGGAGAGAGATATCTCTCGCTATTTTCTTAAAATTTTATATAAATAAACCCACATTTTAATAATAAATTATGGGTTTAATTTCTATTTATTTAAATCTTTGTCAACACTACACTCTTTAACTTCATCTTTTTTATCACAGCATTCTTTTTTCAAGTCTTGATTTGTGATTAATGCCTTATAATTTTTTTTATTTTTTCCGCCTTTTATCCCTTTAAAAAATAGCATTATTTTATCTTTTAGTGAGTTAAAGTTTGTTTTTTTGATTTCATACATAAGGTTTTCTTTTTTATCATCAAAAAACTCTTTATAGTTTAAAAATAAATTTAAATGTTTAATTTCTTTTTCTATAACTTCAGCCATTTCTTCATATTTTTTAAGTGATTTTTCTATCTCTTTTAAAGCCTCTTTACTTAAGCTTTCATTATTATTTTCAAGTTGTTCAAGGTATTCAAGCATATATATTTTTTGATTTTGTTTTAAAAAAGTATCAATTGAAATGTTATCATCTTTTATGCTTTCTATAAATAAAATAGGACCTTTTATATAAGAAATTTCATCACTTAATTCATCAAATGATTTAAAATTATATTTTAAAAATTCTCCATTTTTTATACTATATTTATAGTAAATATCATCTTTGCCATCTTGTTTAATTAAAGCAAAAAGCTCTAAAACTTCATCTTTTAATTTTTCTATTTGGCTTAAAGCAGACTTAACAGAGCCTATAAAAATAGTTAATTCTCTCATAAAAACTCCTTTATTTTGAATTTATATATGATTATACACTTTTTTAACAAATAATCAACACAATTTCTAATAGCATTTTTACATTAATTTTACAGAAAAATTATACTATTTTAATGATGTTAAATATTTTAAAAAGGAATGTTATGGGCAAATTCGAAAGTGATTTTAAAAGGCGAGACTTTTTAAAAACAAGTTTTGCTGTTGGAACTTTGGCATCTTTGAAGTTAAATGCTGGCATAACAGATGTTGTTGGTGGAGCTAGCAAAAAAGTAGGAAGCATTTGTGAAATGTGCTCATCTAGGTGTCAAATTGAGGTTAGGGTTAGAGATGGAAAGTGTGATTTTATAAGCGGAAATCCAAAATTTCCAGCCAATAAAACCTCCGTTTGTGCAAGAGGTGGAGCAGGAATTAATCAGCTTTATGATAAGGAAAGATTGGTAAAACCTTTAATAAGAGATGGAGAAAGAGGAAGCGGAAAATTTAGAGAAGCAACTTGGGAAGAGGCGTATGAATATTGCGTTAAAAAATTAAATGAGTTAAAAGAAAAATATGGTGCTAAGTCGGTTGTTTTTACATCAAAAAGTGGAACTTCTCACACGGAAATGGCAAATTTTGCCTGTAGTTATGGAAGTCCAAATATTTTTTCTCATTGGTCCTGTTGTCCAATAACTGAAAAAATAGCTGTTCCTCATACTTATGGCTTTACTCCAAAAATTGATTATAAAAATGCAAAATATATAGTCAATTTCGGTCACAACTTATTTGAAGGCATTGTTATTTCAAATACAAAAGCACTTGCAAAAAATGCAGCTAGAGAAGATACAAAACTTTTAGTTTTAGAGCCAAGATTTAGCGTAGTTGCAGCAAAAGCAGATGAGTGGCTACCAGTAAGACCAGGAACAGATTTAGCTTTTGTTATGAGTTTAATTCATATTTGGCTAAGAGATGGAAAATATGATAAAGAATTTGTTGAAAAATATACAGTTGGACTTGAAAATTTAAAAGAGGCTGTAAAAGATGCAACCCCACAGTGGCAAGAAAATCTAACTGGTATTAAAGCTTCAAGTGTAGAGAGAATTGCAAATGAAATTTGGGCTGCGGCTCCAGCAGTTGTAATTGATTGGGGACATAAAACAACAACTACAAGAGCTGAGTATCAAAGAACAAGAGCAATTGCAATAGCAAATGCCTTGATGGGAAATTTTGAAAAAAAGGCGGTATTGGATTTGCTAAAAAAGCAAATACTTATAATGAGCTTTGCGGAAGCGAAATTTATCCAACTTTAGCAAATTTAAATAAAAATTTTAAAGTTCCAAAAGATCCAAGGATTGATGGTGCCGGAGAAGAGGGTAGGTACTTTTTTATCCCAAGAAAACATGGAATTTTAATGGAGATAGCACCTGCGATATTAAGTGAAAAACCTTATCCTGTAAAAGGCTGGGTAAATACGAGATTTAATCATTTAATGAATGTTGCTGGTGAGGAAAAAACTATTGAAGCGATAAAAAAACTTGATTTTATACTTTCAGTTGATATTTATATGAACGATTTTAGCTATTTTGCTGATGTTATTTTGCCTGAAAGCACATATCTAGAAAGAGATGAAAGTATTCAAGATAAAAGTGGTACAGGAGTTGCTTATGCACTTAGAAATAAAGCAATTGAGCCAATTGGTGATACAAAAAATGGCTTTGAAATTTTTAGAGAACTTGCAAGGCGTATGAATATTGACCAAAACTATGAGTGGGAGGATATTGATGAGCTTAGAATGAAGCAAGTAAAGGGAAATCATAAGCTTCTAGCAGATTTGATAAAAGATGGTTATGTTAAATTTGATGCTCCAAGACTTTATTATATGGATAAAAAATCAGTTAGTCAATTTGTTAGTAAATATCCAGAAGCTGCTAAATTTGTCGATGAAGATGGGTTTATGAGTTCTAAGATGAAGTTTAAAACTCCAAGCGGAAAAATAGAGTTATTTTGTGAGGAAGTTGAAAAGATGCTTCCAGGTGAGGGTTGTTTAAATATAAATAATATGGATACTTATGATGGATTTGAGCTTTGCTTAACTAGCGGAAAAACTCCAATTCATACAAATGCACATACGCAAAACATAAAAGTATTAAATGATATGATGAGCCAATCACCTATTTGGATACATCCAAAGGCAGCCAAAAAAAGAGGACTAAAAACAGGAGATAGAGTTTTAGTAAAAAGCAAATTTGCAAGTGCTTATGCAAATGTTATGGTGACAGAAGGTATTAGAGAAGATACATTATTTGTATATCATGGATTTGGACATATTAGCGGGGGGCTTAAAAGAACTTTTGGTGATGGGTTAAATCAAAGTAAGTTATTAAACCCTGCTTCTGGTGCGGTTTGTGGGACAATGGTGACAAATGTTGGTGTTGAAATAAGTAAGGCTTAAAGGAAAAAATATGAAAAAATATGCAATGATTCATGATGAAAATTTATGTATTGGATGTCAGGCATGTTCAGTTGCTTGCAGAAATGAAAATGAAGTCTCAGATGGTGTTTATAGACTTCAAGTTCATGCAAAATTAAAAGGTGAGTTTCCATATTTAAAGATGGATTTTACAAGACATAGTTGTGTCATGTGTGATAATAGTCCTTGTGTTGATGTTTGTCCAACAGGAGCTAGTTTTAAATTAGATAATGGTATAACTATGGTAGATAAAAGAACCTGTATAGGTTGTAAATATTGTATTTTAGCCTGTCCTTACGATGCAAGGTTTATAGATCCTATCACAAAAGCAGTTGATAAGTGTACTTTTTGTTTTGAAACAAGAGTTAGTGGAGGTTTGGATCCAGCTTGTGTTAGTGTCTGTCCAACAGATGCATTAATATTTGGCGATATCAATGATCCACAAAGTCCAGTTAGAAAAATAGCTTCTAAAAATGCTATAAAAATACCTAAAGCTTATCATGGAACAAAACCAAATTTGGGCTTCATAGAGAATAAAAAAGGAGGTCGTTATGAATAATATGTGGGGAAGTATGACTCAATATAGTGAAATTCATTGGGGCTGGTACATTGCAATATATTTAGTCTTAGCAGGGCTTAGTGCAGGAGCTATAATTATATCACTTCTTGTTAAGTGGAACTGGCATAGTGATAATACAAACTCGATTTGGGATGCAATGGTAAAAGCTGGTGCATTAGTTGCTCCTATTGCCATAACTATTGGACTTTTGCTATTAATAGCTGAGCTTAGTAAGCCACTTAGTTTTTATTGGATTTTAATTAAATATAATTTAACCTCTGTTATGAGTATAGGTGTAATTTGCCTACTAATATTTACACCGCTTAGCTATTTATTTGCAGTAATTATTTTTGAAAATGAGATAGAAAAGTCTAAATTTTTAGTTTTTTTAAGACCAATTACAAAACTAATAAGAGTTTTTTCTAATTTAGCAAAATATGTAGAATATCTAATTTTTATTTTAGCACTTTGTGTTGGTCTTTATACTGGATTTTTACTTGGTGCTGCATATAAAATACCACTTTGGAATACTCCTGTTTTGCCTATTTTATTTTTATTATCAGGTTTTTCAAGTGGGATTGCAACAACAGTTTTAGTTGGTATTTTATTTTTTAAAGGAAATTTGAACAAAAATAGTATAAAATATCTTTTAAAAATCGATTTAAGAGCAGTTGTTTTTGAAATACCACTTTTAATCATCTTATTTTTAGGACTTTATTTTGAGGGTGGAAATAGTGCAGTTTCTGCGAAAGAAGCTTTAACTCATCAAACCTATGGAGTTTTGTTTTGGTTCGGGGTCGTGCTAATAGGACTTGTAACCCCAATTATTATAGCTTCGACTGCACTTAAAAATCACGCTTATAGACCAGTTTTTATTGTGCTTGACTCATTTGCCATAATAACAGGTGTTGTTTGTTTGAGGTATTTCTTTGTTTATGCTGGGCAGGTCTGTTTGGGAATTTAAAATATTTTAAAAGGAACTTTTTTGAAGATACTTTTATTAGAAGATGATTATAGCTATAGAAAAACAATAGCTGAGTATTTGGCAAGTCTTGGTTATGAAGTCGATGAGGCAAGTAACGGCTTAGAGGCTTGTGATAAAATAAAAGATAACTTTTATCATCTTTTGATACTCGACATTAAAGTTCCTGAAATTTCAGGCCACGAAGTGATGAAATATGCAAAAAGCCTAAATTTAAATACTCCTATTATGATAATGACATCTTTAATAGATATTGATGATATGGAGATTGGCTATTCTTTAGGGTGTAATGAGTATCTTAAAAAGCCATTTGATATTGCTGAACTTAAGTTTAGAGTAAATGAACTTATGAGAAAATATTATTTAAAAAATGATAAAAATATCATAAAAATAGATGATGAGTTTTATTATAACTCATCATCAAAAAATATTAAATTTAAAAATCAAATTATAAATTTAAGCCAAAAAGAAAATGAAATTTTAGAATATTTGATTTTGAAAAAAGATAGCTTTGTGAGTATTGGTGAGATGATAGATGAAATTTTGCAAGATTATGAGAGCGTTGATATTAGAATGCATATTATGAAAATTCGTCAAAAAACTAGTGAAAGCTTTATACTTTCAAAAAGAGGGCTTGGATATAAAATAAATGTTAAAAACGATTAAAATACCATTAATCGCCACTTTTATAGTTGCTTTTATGTTTATTTTACAAGGTTTGCAAATTATAAATTTGGCAAAAAAAGAGCTTGAAAAAGATAATTTATTTGATTTAATGGTAAAAAGTAATGAAGTAAAAGCTGTTATAAGCTCTATAAATTTTAGTTCAAATTTGATTTATAAATATGCTATTTTAGATAAAAATTCAAATATTGTATTTTCAAATTTAACTATTTTACCGCCAAATTTTGACTTTAATGAGCTAAATTTTAAACAAAATTTATTTTACAAAGATTTCTTTCTTTATGATGATGAGCTTTATTTTTTAATAATTAGCAAAGAAATTAATTATAAAAGAATTGTTCTTTTAGCTTTGTTTATGCTTGCAATAACAATAATGGCTAGTATGTTGGTTATGTATTTTGTCTATGTAAGTATAACAAAGCCACATTTAGAGCAAAAAAAGATGATGAATACATTTTTTAATGATGCTATGCATGAGCTTAAAACTCCACTTGGTGTTGCAAGTATAAATTTAGAAATTTTAGAAACTAGAAATAAACAAACACATCGTATAAAAGCAGCCTTAAAACAGATGAAAATAACTTATGAAGATGTTGAGTTTTTTATAAAAAATGATCGTATAAAATTTCCAAAAAAAGTCTTAAATTTTTCTAAATTTTTAGAAAATAGAATTCGTTTTTCAAGTACAATCGCCCATAATAAACAGATACAGATAATAAGTGAAATTTCACAAAATTTAAAAGTATTTTTAAGTGAGATTGAAGCAACAAGATTGATTGATAATAACCTATCAAATGCTATCAAATACTCAAATGAGAGTAGCAAAATAAATGTTTATTTAAAAAGTGATGATAGTTTTGCCATTTTTATAATTGAGGATTTTGGATGTGGAATAAAAGATGTTGATACTATTTGGCAAAGATATACAAGACAAAATCAATCACAGGGTGGATTTGGATTGGGACTAAATATAGTTATGAAAATTTGCAATAAAAATGATATTTTATATGATGTTAAATCAACCCCTAAAAAAGGATCAATTTTTACTTATAAGATTCCACTCTATGAAGAAAAGCTTTTAGATAATATTTAAAAAATATCATTAATTTTTGATTTTGAATTTTTGTGCATTATGATATATCCAATATGATTATTTTTAAAATCATATAATTTTTTTGAATAAAAATAATCATTTTTAAATTTAATGAAATTTCGATTTTTAAAGTCTATTTTGTCTAAAAAAGGCAAAATATTTAAATTTATATCGTTTTTGTCAATTATATTAAAGCCATGAATTTTTATATATGAGTTTTTAAAACATTCTATTTTATAGTTATCCTTTATAAGGATTAAAAGATTATATTTTTGTCTTTTTGAGAGACTATAAAGATGTTTAAAGCCAAGCATAACCTCAATACTTCCTAAAAAATTACTATCTGCGAAAACAGGAGAAACTCCTCTTATAAAAACCCCACATTTTCCTATTTCTATTCCTGATGTTGGTGTTTTATTTTGTTTAGTTTCATATATAGTGTGTCTAAAATATCTTAAATCATCTCCTTTTTTTTCATCATCCCAACTTCTAATTACACTTTTTAAATCATTTGAATGTAGATGAATTAAAATATCCTTATATAAAGGAACATTTTGTAAAATTGATATATAAAATTTTAGATTTTTTTCACAGGTTTGTCTATTTTCATATTTTAAACAACTTTTTATATCATCATTTTGAGAAAGAATGAGCGATAATGCAAGGACATTAAGCCTTTCTTCTTCTATAGTATTTAAAAGAAGCTCAGCGTTAAAATCAAAAAATCTTTTTATTTTTTCATCGCTTTGATCTATTTTATACTCAAAAAACATATATCCTAAAAGTAAAAAAGAGAATGAAAAAAATAAAATTATTAAATTTTTAAAAGCTTTAATTTTGTTTCCTTTTTTAAATTTTCTTTAAGCTAAATAAAATTATTTTATGGATTTTGTTAGCTTAAAGTTGTAATTATAGCAAATTTTATTTGCATTAATGCTGTAATTAAATTGTCTTAATCATAAATGTAGTATTAATTATATTAGTTTTTTACAGTTTTACATTATGTATAATTTTTCAAATCCAACTTGAGTTTAAGTTGGATTTTTAATTTTTATTATTTTGCGTCAGCTTCAATTTCAATATCGAGTTTTACTTCGTTTCCAATTGCAAGGCTTTTTTCGCCAACACCAAATTCAGTTCTATCTATTTTTCCACTTAGATTAAAGCCTATTTTTTCAACATCTCCTTTTGATATACCGCCAAATTCATATTCAAGCTCAATAGGTTTTGTAATACCTTTTATTGTTAAATCGCCTTTTACAATACCTTCATCTTTTTCATCATCATCAAATTTAAACTCAGTCATTACAAATTTCATTTCAGGAAATTTCTTAGTATCGAAAAAGTCAGTATCTCTTAAATGTTCATCTCTTCCTTCATTTCCTGTATCAATTGAAGCTATTTGAATTGTTGCTTCAAGCTTATTTAATTTCATAGTTTCCTCATCAAAATCAACAATTCCTTTAAAATCAGCAAAATTTCCTTTTGTATTGCTAATTTGCATATGTTTTATTTTAAACCCAACATCTGTGTGGGCTGTATCAACTACGTATTCTTTTGCATTTGCAAGACTAAGTGTTAAAAGCGAACAAGCCGCAAGTGAAAATAAAAATTTTTTCATTTCTATCCTTTGTTAATTAAATTTAATATATCTTAATCAAATATATTAAATAAATAATAAAGCAATAATTTTTTTATTTATTCAATCAACACATTTTTAAATTTTTAGCCAATTTTTTGCAAAAACTATCAAAATCTTTGCAAAAATCAATTTTTAAACCCCTTTGTTTTTTGCCCCACATTGATTCTGGAAAAAAATCGTCATTTTCAAATCTTGCCATTACATGAAAATGCACTCTTGGAACATAATTTGCAAAAGAGGCAATATTTATCTTTTTAGGTTTATAAAACTCTAGCATAGTTTTTTCACTTATTAAAACAGCTTCAAAAAGTCTATTTATAGTATCTTTATCACAAAAGCTAAGTTCTTTTTTACCATCATTTGTAAAAATTTTAATCCAAGGAATTTTTGAAATTTCTCTTTCGATAAAAATAAAGTCATCTTTAAAAATCATATTTAACTCTTTTTATTCCACAGTTACGCTTTTAGCTAAATTTCTAGGCATATCAACATCATTTCCAAGTCTTATAGCAACTTCAAGTGCAAAAATTTGAAGTATCACAAGCATTTCAAAAAATTCACTCATATAGTGATCTTGTTTGCTTGTTTTTATAAAATCATCACTTAAATCAAACTCTTTTGGACTAAGTGCAAATACAAACCCATCTCTTGCAACAATTTCTTCAACATTACTTCTTGTTTTTTCATAAAGCATATTTTCAGGCATTAAAGCAATTGTGTAGAGCTTTTCATCAACAAGAGCAATTGGACCATGTTTCATTTCTCCGCTTGCGTATCCTTCTGCGTGAAGATAACTTATTTCCTTTAATTTTAAAGCCCCCTCAAGTGCAAGTGGATAAAAAACATCTCTTCCTATAAAGAAAAAGCCATGCCCATGAAGATAGTGCTTACTTAAACGGTGAAGTTTTTCTTGTAAATCAGATGGAACTTCTAAAATTTTTGGAATTTTAAGTAAAGTTTTAAGTTCTTTTTCAAGCTCATTTTGACTTATTGTTTTATTTAAATTTGCTAGATATAAAACAACAAGCCAAAGTGTTATAACTTGTGTTGAAAAGGCTTTTGTAGAGGCAACTCCTTTTTCAATTCCAGCTCTTGTTAAAAGAGTATTATCAGCAAGTCGAACAATTGAACTATTATCAACATTGCAAATTGCAAGAGTTTTAAGACCGGCTTCTTTAGCTATTTTTAAAGCCTCTAATGTATCAGCTGTTTCACCACTTTGAGAAATAACTATAAAAAGTGAGTTTTTTCTTAAAACTGGATCTTTGTATCTAAACTCACTTGCAACTTCAACTTTTGTTCTTATTTTTGCAACTCTTTCAAACAGATAGCTTGCTGTTAAGGCTGTATGATAGCTTGTTCCGCAAGCACACATTATAACTTCATCAATGTTATTAAAAAGCTCTTTATCAAGCTCTTCAAGATAAATTTGATTGTTTTTTATTCTTCCCATTAGTGTTTCAGTTGCAACTACGCTTTGTTCATAAATTTCTTTTTCCATAAAAAATCTAAAACCCTCTTTTTGAGCAAAACTTCTATCGCTAGGAAGAGTTTTTTTAGCTGGATTTATCTCGTTTTCATCTTTAAAAAATTTAATTTCGCCAAATTTAGCTACGCCATAAGTATTATCATCTAAGTACGCAACATCTTTTAAAAATCCTATTAATGGTGAATCTGATGAGCTAAAAAAGATTTCACCATCATCATTTTTACCAACTATTAAAGGAACTGCATTTTTTGCAAAAAATATCTCTCCATTTGCTTTTTTTGTTATTAAAAGTATTGCATAAGCCCCAATAAGCCTTGAAATAGTTTTTTTAAAAGCCTTAAATGGGTCACTTTCTTTTTGATTTATCTTCTCAAATAGTTTAACTATGACTTCTGTATCTGTTTGACTTAAAAATTTAATACCATCTTTTTCAAGCTCATCTTTTAATTCTTTATAGTTTTCTATGATTCCATTATGAATTACAAAACTATACTCTCCAAAATGTGGATGAGCGTTTATCTCAGTTGGTTTTCCATGAGTTGCCCATCTTGTATGGCCTATTGCTATACCTTGTCCTGTTGAGCTGAAATTTTTAGTTTTTTCCTCTAAATTTTTTATTTTTCCAACAGCTTTAAAACAATCAATCTTTCCATTTTCATCCATAACGGCCATTCCTGAGCTATCATATCCTCTATATTCAAGCTCTTTTAGGCCGTTTAATATTATATTTTTTTTCTCTTTTTGACCAATATAACCAACTATACCACACATAAATTTATCCTTTTATATAACAAATATCTGTTTTTTAACTAAGCATTATACAAATTTAAGTTTAACAAAGGCAAATTTAGTAAATTTAGCTTTAAAATTCATAAATTTATAAAAATAAAAGCTTTTTTAAGTGCAAAAGGCTTATAATGTAATTTCAATTTTATTTTTAGGATAAAAATGGAAATTTTAGAAAAATTAGAAAATGATATAAGACTTGAGTATGAAGATGGATTAAAGCTTTATGATTTTGATCTTTATACTTTAGGAAAATTTGCTAATAAAAAAAGAGAGCAAATAAATGGCAAAAAAGTTTATTTTAATTTAAATCGCCATATAAACCCCACAAATTTATGTGCTGATGTTTGTTTATTTTGTGCTTTTTCATCTCATAGAAAAAATGATAAAGCTTATACCATGAGTCATGAAGAGATTATGCAAATAGTTGATGAAACGGTAAAAAGAGGTACAAAAGAAATTCATATCGTCTCTGCTCACAATCCAAATGTTTCTTGGCAGTGGTATTTAGAAATTTTTAAAAAAATAAAAGAAAAATATCCTTTTTTACATATCAAGGCAATGACAGCTGCTGAGGTTGATTTTTTATCTAGAAAAAATGGTTTTAGCTATGAAGAAGTTTTAGAAAAAATGGTTAGCTACGGTGTTGATTCGATGCCTGGTGGAGGAGCTGAAATATTTGATGAAGAGGTTAGAAAAAAAATTTGCAATGGAAAGGTAAAAAGCAACGAGTGGCTTAAAATACATGAAATTTGGCATAAAATGGGGCGTGATAGTAATGCAACTATGCTTTTTGGACATTTAGAAACTAGAGCAAATAGAATTGATCATATGTTAAGACTTAGAGATGTGCAAGATAAGGCTATTAAAAACAAAAAAGGTGGATTTAATGCATTTATTCCACTTGTTTATCAAAGAAATAATAATTATTTAAAAATCAAGGAATTTTTAGGATCGGTTGAAATTTTAAAAACATTTGCTATTTCAAGATTAATGCTTGATAATATTAAACATATTAAAGCCTATTGGGCTACAACAACTATAAATTTAGCACTTGTAGCACAGGAGTTTGGATGTGATGATTTAGATGGCACTATAGAAAAAGAAAGCATTCAAAGTAGTGCTGGTGCAAGTAGTGATAAAGGTACTCAAGTTGGAGATTTTATAGAACTTATTAAAACCTCTGGACTTATTCCTGTTGAAAGAGATAGTTTATATAACGAAATAAAGGTTTATTAATGGATTTTTTTAAACTAAAAGAAAATCAAACTAGCGTTAAAACCGAGTTTGGCGCTGGATTTACAACTTTTTTAACTATGATGTATATAGTTCCTGTAAATGCAATAATTATGAGTAATGCTGGAATGCCTATGGAAGCACTCATCACAGCAACAGCTTTAATAACAATTTTTGCAACTGTTTTAAATGGAATTATTGCAAATACGCTAATTGCAATGAGTGTTGGAATGGGGCTTAATGCCTATTTTACTTTTGGACTTGTAATGGGCATGAAAATTCCTTGGCAAACGGCTTTGGGAGTTGTTTTTATAAGTGGATTTATATTTTTAATTTTATCTTTCACTCAGTTTAGAGTTTGGATTTTAAAAAGCATTCCAAAAGATTTAAGACTTGCAATTAGTGCTGGAATAGGGGCCTTTATAAGTTTTGTTGGACTTAAGCAAATGGGTATAATAGTTCATAGTGATGCAACACTTGTAACTTTAGGAAATTTCCACGATACAAATACTTTAATTGGGCTTTTAGGACTTTTAATGGTGATTTGCTTTTGGGCATTAAGAGTAAAAGGAGCCTTTATAATAGCTGTTTTAACAACCTCAATAATTGCTTGGGTTTTTAAAATTTCACCTTATCCAACTAGCTTTTTTTCACTTCCAAGTTCTATTGCTCCTATATTTTTAGAGCTTGATATAAAAAGTGCTTTAAGCTTAGCTTTACTTCCAGCAATAATTACATTTTTTATAACTCAGCTTTTTGACTCACTTGGAACACTTTCAGGTGTTGGAAATAGAGCAAGACTTTTTGATGATAAAGATGGTATGAAAAAATTTGAAAAAACTTTGGTGGTTGATGCTCTTGGTTCAACTACAAGTTCATTTTTAGGAACAAGCACAACAACAGCTTTTGCTGAGAGTGCAAGCGGAGTGGAAGAAGGTGGAAGAACAGGTTTAACTGCGGTATTTACTGGAATGTTTTTTATTTTAACTTTATTCATGTTGCCACTTTTTAAAGCAATTCCGCCAAATGCTATTTATCCAGTATTGGTTATGGTTGGGGTTTTAATGTTTAGCGAATTATCAAAAATAGATTTTAGTGACCAAGCTACAGCGGTTGCGGTGTTTTTTATAGTTATATTAATGCCTTTGACTTACTCTATAACAACAGGTTTGGCATTTGGATTTGTGGCTTACTTTTTTGTAAAATTAGTAAAGAGAGAGCCTATAAATATTGGAATTTTAACTCTTGCTTTTATTAGCTTATTATCATTTATTATAAAATAGGAAAAAATATGGTTTATTACAGTTATGAAGAATTTGATAAAGATATAAGAGATTTAGCAAAAAAAATTAATGAAAATTTTAAGCCTGATGCTTTTGTTGCAATTGCAAGAGGGGGGTTAACAGCCGGACATTTTTTAGCAACTATTTTTAAAAGCAGAAATTTATTTGCATTAAATTCAGTTCATTATGATAACACAAAAAAGCTTGATGAGGTTGAAATTTTTAACGTGCCTGATTTAAGTAGTTATAAAAGAGTAGTTTTAGTTGATGATATGATAGATAGTGGTGAAAGTATGGTTGAAATTTATAAAGTTTTAACTAAAAAATACCCAAAAATTGAGTTTAAAATAGCGACTTTATTTTTTAAGGAAAGAGCTTTGATAAAGCCTGATTTCACAGTAAAAGAAGCTAATGAATGGATAGAGTTTTTTTGGGAAAATGACACATTTGAATCAAAAATTTGAATTTTAAAATTTGGAGTTAAATTTAAGGATTTTAAGTGAGTAAATTTGAGCTTTTTGTGATGTATTTGTGTGCTATATTAACACTTTGTGTTATGTATGCTACCCAGCCATTACAACCGCTATTTGAAGAAATTTTAAATATCTCTAAATTTCAAGCCTCTCTTTTTACTACTTCTATTTTAACTCCTCTTGCTTTTGCAAGTATTTTTTATGGATATATTTTAGAAAAATTTGCTATTAAAAAGATACTTATTTTTGCTTTTTTAGTATTTGGTATTTTAGAAATAGCTTTTGCAATTTCATCAAGCTATTTAGCTCTTTTGACGATTAGAGGACTTCAAGGACTTATAGCTCCAGCTGCTTTGACTGGGATAATGAGTTATATTTCCATAAACTCACCAAAAAACTCTGTTGGTAAAAATATAGGTATTTATATAGGAATTACCATTTTAGGCGGATTTTTGGGTAGATTTTTATCTGGATTATTTAACGATATTTTTGGAAATTGGAGAGTTTTTTTTATTGTAATTGGAATATTGCTTTTAATTGCATCGTTTTTAGTTACAAAAATTAGCGGTGCTAAAGGCTCAAATTTAATTAAGCCAAAAATAAGTGATATAAAAAATATGTTTTTAATAAAAGAAAATGCATTTATTTGTTTATATATATTTTTTATATTTTTCTCTTTTCAAGGAGTGCTTAATTTTTTACCATTTGAGCTTGTTAAAATGGATGGAAATTATAGTGGCTCAAAAACAGGAATTATGTATGCAGGCTGGCTTATAGGACTTATAATATCATTTAATATCTCTAAAATTAATAAATTTTTAAATGGCAGTAAAAATAGTATGATTTGTGGTGTGGTGATATTTATTTTAGGAGTATTTTTGCTTCATACACATAATTTTTATGTTATGTTTTTTGCTATGCTTGTTGTATGTTTTGGTAACTTTTTATCACACACTTGTGGATCTGGATATATAAATTTAATAAATCTAAATCATAAAGGAATTGCAAATGGACTTTATGTAAGCTTTTATTATCTTGGTGGATCTATTGGTAGCTTTTTACCAGGGTTTATTTATACAAATTCTGGCTGGAGTGGATTTTTATTTTTTATGAGCTTTATGCTTTTTATATCTTTTATTTTTTCTATACTGCTTAAAAAGAGTTTAAATTGAGAAATTTTAATCAAATTTATAAAAATGAAGATTTTTTATTTGTCTTTATCTTTATGATAAATGCTATTTTTTTACTATATGCGATTTCAAATTTAAGTATAAGTTATTATGAGGCAAAGATTTTTTATAATGATGCAAACATAGTAAGTTTAATTATAAATTTATCTTGTAGAATTTTTGGACAAAATGATTATGCTTTGAGACTACCTTTTTTAGTGATTAGTTTAGCAAATTCGATTTTACTTTATAAGTTATCAAAAAGACTTTTAAAAAGAAAGATTGATAGACTATTTTGCGTAGTTTTATATATGTTTTTACCAGGAGTTATGGCGAGTGCAATTTTAGTAAATATGGCAGGTATTTCTATATTTTTTACACTTTTATTTTTGTATTTATTTGAGCTTAAAAAGATAAATTTAGCTATTTTTGTTTTAATTATTTCAGTTTTTATAGATAAATCTTTTAATATATTGTATTTAGGAGTATTTTTTTATGGACTTTATAAAAATGAAAAAAAGCTTTTTATACCTTCATTTTTACTTTTTATTTTAACTTTTATTTTTTATGATTTTAATATAAGTGGAAAGCCAAAAAGCTATTTTTTAGATACTATTGGGGTTTATGCAGCTGTTTTTTCACCGCTTTTATTTTTATTTTTTATTTACTGTGTTTATAGAATTTGGGTAAAAGAGGAGAAAAGCATCCTTTGGTTTATCGTCATAACTTCTTTTTGCACAAGCCTTATACTATCTCTTAGGCAAAAGGTTGAATTAGAGGAGTTTTTGCCATATTGCGTTATAGGAGTGCCATTAATCATTAGAGTTTTTTTTAATTCTTATAGAGTTAGGCTTCCAAAATTTAGAAAAAAATATAATATTTTGGCTTTATTTTTAGGTTTTAGTTTGGCTTTTTCATCTTTATTTCTTGTTTTTAATCAGCTTCAATACTTTTTATTTTTTAAAAACAATCCACAAAAACATTTTATTTATAAATACGACATAGCAAAAGAGCTTGCAAAAGAGTTAAAAAAACTAGATTTAACTAAAATTGTAGTTTTTGATGATGAGCTTGCTTTAAGGCTTAAATTTTATGGCATAGAAAGAGGCTCAAGTATTATATTATCTAGCGAGGCAATCACAAATCCAAAGCATATTATAAAGATAAAGAATACAGGTGTTTTAAAAGCAGAGTTTTATATTTTTTGATACAATATATAAAATTACTTTATAGGATTGTATATGTTTTATAAAAAAGCTTTTACTATGATTGAGCTTATCATGATAATAGTGGTTATTGGAATTTTATCTGTTGCCATTATACCCAGAATAGACAGAGATACTTTACTTGAAGCAACAAATCAAATAGTCTCACACATAAGATACACACAACATCTTGCAATGATGGATGATAAGTATGATCCCAATGATCCTAACTGGTTTAAAAAAAGGTGGATGATAGAATTTACTGCAAATGCTCATTCTATAAATAATAATGACTGTCAAGGAAACTGCCTAGCTTACCAAATTTATAGTGATACAACAACAAGTGGAAATTTAAACTCATCAAACGAAGTAGCAAAAGATCCTAATAATCCAAATAGATATTTAAGTGCTGGTTGGAGTGGTATGTCAAACCCTGATAAAGCAAAGAGAAATCCAAATTTAAATATAGAGAAAAAATATGGCATAAAAGAAATTAGTTTTTCCAAAAACTGCGGGGGAGGAACTAAAAACAATAATAGAAATAAATCAATTTCATTTGATGAAGTAGGAAGACCAATGCAAAAAGTTGCCACAACTGGCAATTATAAAAAAATAACTTATGAAGAATCCGTGCAAAGATATTTAAAAGACAATTGTACTATAACTTTAAGTGATGGCACAGATAAAAGAGCTATTATTACAGTACATGCAGAAACTGGATATGTGACATATAGGATAGAGTAGGCTTTTATCTAAGTTTTTATAAAAATATGCTATAATCTTAGATATTTATACAAAAGGTTGATTTTTATGAAGTGTTATAAAAAAGCTTTTACGTTGATTGAACTTATTATGATAATAGTTGTTGTTGGTATTTTGGCAGTTGCTGTCATACCTAGAGTAGATAGAGATACACTAGTTGAAGCAACTAATCAGGTAGCTTCGCATGTAAGATACACACAACACCTTGCGATGTTAGATGACAAGTATGATCCTAAAGATCCTAATTGGTACCGAAATAGATGGAAAATAACTTTTAATAATAATAGTTATTCTATAACTTCAGGAAATACAAATGCTAAAAATCCACAAGCACCTGGCAAAGACTTAAATCCAACAGGCTCACCTGAGCTAAATCTTGAGAGAAAATATGGTATAACAAGTGTAAGTCTTATATGTGGAAATGATAGGCCAACTGAGATAATATTTGATGAGACAGGAAGACCTTATTCTAATTTCTCAGGCGTGGTTGGAGTAGGTGGGCTTTTGGACAATGATTGCAATATAACAATAAGCGATGGTGGAAGTAAAAATGGCATTATCACCATATATAAAGAAACAGGTTATATAGCCCATTCAATACAATAAAAATAAAGATGAAATTTTAAATTTCATCTTTATTATCCAACGATTTTTATGTAGTGCTATAAATTTATGGCATTTCAAAATAAATTTTTAAATATAGAGTTATTTTATTAATTTTATTCACAAAATTCATTAAATAATATTTAAAAATTTAAGCCACCTAAAAAGCCATATTTATTTCTATCTATACTTGGTGGCACTATCAAAATTTTTTGCCATAAATTTGATAAATTTAACCGCGCATTAATTTGTTTCATTTACTAATGGCACCATCAAATTTATATATTATTTTAAAAATTTTACGATATATTCAAATTTGCTAAAAATTCCAAAATCATTATAAAAAATCAGGGTAAAAATATGGCTCTTTAAAAATTATTATTTAAAAGAGCCATGTATGTTTTTTAAATATATTTAATTTTTTAAAAAGTTCATTTCTATATAATTCTTAAGGTCTCTTCCAATTTTTGGATGTTTTAGTTTTTTAATCGCTGAGCTTTCTATTTGACGAACTCTTTCTCTTGTTATGTTAAGTGCTTTTCCAATTTCTTCTAAGGTTCTATCGCTTTCATCATCCAATAGCCCAAAACGCATTCTAATAACGGTTCTTTCTCTTTCATTGAGTTGTTCTAAGACCGCATCAATTTGTTCTTTTAAATCATCATTTAACACATTATCTATTGGTGAAGGTGAGCTTTTATCTTCTACAAAATCACCAAATTTTCCATCATCTTCATTCCCAATTGGTGCTTCAAGGCTTATTGGCTCTTTTGTTATTTTAATAACTTGCTTTACCTTATCTATGCTCATGCCAATTTCTTCAGCAATTACATTAATATCTGCTTCTTTTCCCTCTTCTTGGATATATTTTCTATTTATTTTATTTATCCTATTTATTGTTTCTATCATGTGTATAGGAATTCTTATAGTTCTTGCTTGATCAGCAATCGCTCTTGAAATAGCTTGTCTTATCCACCAAGTAGCATATGTTGAAAATTTATAACCTTTTTTATATTCAAATTTATCAACTGCTTTCATTAGGCCAATATTTCCCTCTTGTATAAGGTCTAAAAACGGAAGTCCGCGATTAGTATATCGCTTAGCTATACTTACAACAAGTCTTAAATTTGATCTTGCCATTTTACCTTTTGCTTTATCTGAAATATTTTTACCTCTTTTGATTTGTTCTAAAATAACTTCTAGTCTTTTTGGATCCATATCAAAGCTATCTTTACTTGCCTCTTTTGTTTGGAAAAGCTTTTTGATATCGACATAAGTAGAAACCATAGTTGCTTCAGGAACTCTTTCAGTTATTTCATCTTTGCTTAATTTTGTGATATCTTTTAAAATTTTAGCATGATTTTCTTTAAGTTCTGTGCTAAAAAGAGGGAGTCTATATTCAAGTCTTTTAAGCTCCTTGTCAAAGTGATCATCACTTTTTAAAGCAGTTTCCATCTGTTTAACTATCTCATTTATAAGTTTGCTTGTAGGACCTAGATCCATAAGTTTTTCTTTTAAAATTTTCTTTTTAAAAGTAAGGCTAAGTTTTGCATAAAGCATATCCTCACCTTCTCTTATAATATCTTCGTTTTTTTCTGCATATTTAAGCCAGTCTTTTTTGGCTTTTTCTAGTGCTTTAAAACTTTCTGTGACTCTTACAGCTCTTTTATCGTTTCTTTTTTCTCTATTTGAGTTTTTATCCTCTTCATTTTCTTCAAAATCCTCATCTTCGATGTCATCATCTTCTTCGCTATTATCTTCATCGAAGTTTTTAAATAGCTCTTTTACTCTTCTTTCACGATTTATTAAAGGAATTTTATAGTCAAGTATAAAATCTATTAAATATGGAACCGAGCAAAAGGCATCTATTATAATATCTTCACCAAGTTCTATTTGCTTGCTTATTTCAATCTCTTCGTCTTTTGTTAGAAGTGAAATTTGCCCCATTTCTCTTAAATACATTCTTACTGGATTTTCACTTCTCCCCCATTCTAAAAGTTCTGTTTCATTTGTTATATCAAATTCTTCATCTAAATTTTCTTCTATATATTTTTTAGCTTTTAATGCCTTTTTTTTGGCATCTTCGATATTTTTTATTTCCGCAACTTCAGCTGAGGTTTTTAGGGTAACTTTATATTTCTTAGCTAAAGACTCTATTTTTTTAGTATTTGCTTGGGTTGGGCTTTTATCAAAAAGCTTAATAAGTTTTTCATAAGTTGCATATCCTTTTTCATTTTCTTTAAAGAGCTCTTCAACTTCTTCTAATGATTGTTTTGCAGTAAGTGGTTTTTTTGCGTTTGATGCCATGTGAGAAACTCCTTTGTAGTTTGTAGCAATAAAGGAATTAATTATACCGAAATTTTATTAAAAATAACTTAAATAAAATATATTTTTAAGGAAAATTATGTTAAAATCACAAATTTATAAAAATTTGGTGGAAAAATTGAAAAACAAAGATATTTTTAAGCTTACTTTGCCTGTTATGTTTGGTTATATTCCTTTAAGTATGGCATACGCGATTTTGGGCGTTAGCTGCGATATAGATGCTAGAGTGTTAGTGCTTTTTAGTTTTTTTATTTATGCTGGAAGTGGGCAGTTTTTGTTAGTTGCTTTGCTTAGTGCTGGGACAAATTTAGCTGAAGTTTTTATAGCAACATTTCTTTTAAATTTACGTCATATGTTTTATACAATTTCATTAATGAGTGATATTGTAAATTTAAAATATAAATTTTATACTTTATTTGCTCTAACAGATGAGAGTTTTGCAGTTTTAAAAACTATAGAAATTAGTGATAAAAACAGAGATAAAATTTACTTTTTAATTCCTTTTTTAAATCAAATTTATTGGATACTTGGAACTATTATTGGTATTTTAATAGGCAAAAATATAGAGTTTAATAGCAGTGGAATCGAGTTTTGCTTAGTAAGTTTGTTTATAGTTTTAGCCTATGAAACCTTTAAACACAGTATGAATTTTAATCTTTTGGCTATTTCAATTTTGGTTGGAATTTTTGGATTATTTTTACCAAAAGAGTATATGCTAGTTGCAAGCATTTTAGTTGGTTTTATTATAATTTTAAGTTGCAGAGAGTTTTTTGGAGAAAATGTTGGATTTAATAAATTTAAAAATAGATGCAAATAGTTCGCTTTGGTTACTTTTATCTGTTATGGTTGTAGCAGGGGTTGCTACATTTTTAACTAGAGCTTTGCTATATTTTTTCTTAAAAAATAAATCACAAAATAAAACTTTAATTTATTTAGAAAAAAATAGTGCTTTATTTGTAATGGTAATTTTGGTTTTTTATGCTTTAAAAACAACTCATTCAAACTCATACTATGTAGTTGAAATTTTATCAGTTTTAGTGTGTTTAATCATGCAAATTAGATTTAAAAATGCACTTTTAAGCATTGCAATTAGCACAATTTTTTATATGATTTTAGGTAGAGTTGTTTAAAAAAATCAGTTAAAGACTTAAAATAATATTAAGCTATATAAATTTAAAGATAGTTTTTAAAATATAGATATTTTATTATATAAAATCGTAAATAAATTCATAAATTTTTAAGAGGACAAAGCCTCTTAAAAATTAAATGTGTTCCCATTTACTTTCATCAAGTTCACCTTCGGTTTTAGCAACCCAAATAGATGCCACAACATCTCCAACGACATTCATAGAGGTTCTTCCCATATCCAAAACCGCATCTATTCCTAAAATCATACCATAAGCAATTGCTACATTTCCTTCAACTTTTACACCAATTGATTCAAGTATTAAAAGAAGCATTATAGCTCCAGCTCCAGGAATTCCTGCTGTTCCAATAGCTGCTAATATAGAAGTGATAATAATAGTTATATAATGCCCCATACTTAGGTCAATTCCACAAGCATTTGCTATAAAAAGTGAGCAAATTCCAAGATAAACAGTAGTTCCATTCATATTTACAGTTGCTCCAACAGGTAAAACAAAGCTATAAACTCCTTTTGGAACACCCATTTTATGTTCAGCTGTATCCATAGAAATAGGCAAAGTTGCGTTTGAGCTTCTTGTAACAAAAGCTGTAAGCATTGGATCTTTTACTTTTTTTATGAAATCAACCGGATTTAGTTTCATAAGAAGACAAATTCCACAATAAACTAAAATTACTTGAAGTGCAAGTCCTACATAAAGTGCTATTGTAACATTTGCAAGTGATGAGAAAGCTCCAGCTCCACTTTTATTAAACACGGCAAACATTAGAGCAAAAACACCTATTGGAGCGTATTGCATAATCCAATGCACCATTTTAAACATTATTTCGCTAACGCCATCAAAAAAGTTAAAAACTGTATTTGCTGAGTTTTTTATCCTTTCATCACTGCTTTCTTTGCAAAAGGCTAAGCCAACACCAAAGAATATACAAAAACAAATTATTGCTAAAACATCTGTATTTGCCATAGAGCTTATTGGGTTTGTAGGAACTATGCTTAAAAATATCTCGCTAATGCTTGGTGCACTTGCAGTTTTAGAAACAGCAACTGACGCATCGCTTAGATCAAGCCCACTTCCAGGACGAAAAACAAAAGCACATGCTAAACCTATAACAATAGCAAAAAGAGTTGTTACAAAGTAAAAAAATACTGCTTTTCCACCAACTCTTCCAAGTTTTGATGGCTCAATTGAACTTGTTCCCATGATAAGAGAAGCTACAATAATTGGCACGATTATCATTTTTAAAAGTCTTATAAAAAGATCTCCAAATGGTGCAATTATGCTAAGTAAAGTTGTATTTCCAAATAAAATCACTCCTTTTGGAACTATCATTCCGATAATAGAGCCAATTACTAAAGCTCCTAGTATTCTATATGCTAAGTTTGATTTAAAATACCAGCCAAAAACTTTTTTCATTACTCACTCCTTTAAAATGAATTCATTTTTTCATTTTATCAAGTTTTATTTTTAAAATGGCTATAAAAACGATTTTTACCAGTTTTTGTTCATTAAAATGGAAAATTTGTTACAAATAAGCTTAACTTTATTTTAAAGTAAAAATTTCAACTGCTAATTCATTGGGTTTTTTGAATTTATAGTAGTGAAATCTTTTAAATTCATCTCTAAATTTGAACAATCAAAGCTATTCTTAGAACAAAATTTTAAAAAATTATTTTTATTTATATCAAAGTAAAAGAGTGTATCACTAACGCTTTTATTAAGAGGAGTTTGCAATACATCGTTTAAAATTTTTCCTTTTTTCATCTTTTTTGGCTGTGGATAAAACAGATAAAAAACTACACAGATTGTAATAAAAACAATACCAAAAACAACTCCTTTTTCTTTTGTAAAATAGCTTTTAAATGGTTTTAAATTTGCTATTGAATGTAAAAACCCCTAAAATAAGTATCAAGCCAACATATTCATGTATCAAAACTAAGTTTTTTGTTTTGATATCAATAAACATTAAAACCCTACTTAATCCAACTACTAAAAAGCTCCATAAAGCAATTGGTGTTGCAAATTTTTGCTTTACTTTCATCTTAAATCTCCTTATGATTATTAAAAATTTGCGAAAGTTTAAGAAAAAATTGTTAATTTTTTGTGAAATTTTTAAAATACATATAATAATTTATAAAATAATTTCATCAATTTTTTTTGTTTATTTTTTTGAATTTAATGATTTTAAAGCCTTAGTTTATATTTTTTTGGTAAAATCATAGCTTACGATTTTATTTTGAAGGAAAAAAATGGTAAAAGTTTGGAAATTTGGAGATAATATCGATACTGACATAATTATTGCTGCAAGATATTTAAACACATCAGATCCCAAAATTTTAGCAACACATATAATGGAAGATAAAGATAAAGATTTTTCTAAAAAAGTTAAAAATGGAGATATTATCGTTGCTGGGGAAAACTTTGGCTGTGGAAGTAGTAGAGAGCATGCTCCAATAGCTTTAAAAGCAGCTGGAATAGGCGCTATAATAGCCAAATCTTTTGCAAGAATTTTTTATAGAAATAGTTTTAATACAGGACTTTTGATACTTGAATGTAAAGAAAGTGATAAAATCGATGAAAATGATGAATTAAAAATAGATGTAAATAGTGGTGTTATTACAAATTTGACTAAAAATGAAAAGTATAAATTTGAACCAATTCCTGAATTTATGCAAAAACTTTTAAAATCAGGTGGACTAATTAATTATGCAAAAGAAAATATTTTAAGGAAATAAAAAGTGAAAAAATATAATATTTGTGTTATAAAAGGCGATGGAATAGGACCTGAAATAGTTGATGAGGCTATTAAGGTTTTAGATACGGTTTCTAGCAAATTTGAATTTGAGTTAAATTATGAACATGTTTTATTAGGTGGAGAAGCAATAGATGTTTTAGGAAGTCCAATACCTAATGAAACGCTTGAAGCAGCACTTAATTCAGATGCCGTACTACTTGGAGCAATTGGCGGACCTAAGTGGGATAATTTAGAAAGAAACCTTCGCCCAGAAAGTGGACTTTTAAAACTTAGAAAAGGCCTTGGAGCATTTGCAAACCTTCGTCCTGCGATAGTTTTTGATGAATTAGTTGATGCATCAACGATAAAACCTGATGTTTTAAAAGGTGTTGACATGCTTGTTGTTAGAGAATTAACTGGCGGGCTTTATTTTGGACAACCAAGAAAAAAAGAAGAAAATAATGCATATAATACTATGGTTTATTCAAAAGAAGAGATTGAAAGAATTGCAGAAGTTGCTTTTGAAGCAGCTTTAAAAAGAGGCAAAAAAGTAACTTTAGTTGATAAAGCAAATGTTTTAGAAACAAGCCAACTTTGGCGTGAAGTAGTTGCTGATGTAGCAAAAAAATATGAAGATGTTAGGCTTGATTATATGTATGTAGATAATGCAGCTATGCAGCTTATAAAAGATCCAAAGCAATTCGATGTGCTTTTAACAGAAAATTTATTTGGCGATATTTTGAGTGATGAAGCAAGTATGATATGTGGCTCTATTGGATTACTCCCAAGTGCGAGTATTGGGGGCAAAGTTGGTATTTTTGAACCAATTCATGGAAGTGCGCCAGATATTGCAAAACAAGGAATTGCAAATCCTATAGCTACAATTTTAAGTGCTGCTATGATGCTAAAATATGCTTTTGGTGAGCATCAAGCAGCAAAGGCCATAGAAGAAGCAGTAAAAAAAGCTTTAAAAGATGGATATAGAACAAAAGATATTGCAAACTATGAAGCCAAAGAAGTTTGTACCACTGGCGATATGGGATCCATTATAAGTAATTACATAACAGATGATGAAAGATAATTTTACAAAAGCCTTGATTTATGAGTCTCAAGGACTTTTTTTAGATGCAAGCAGGATATATGAGGAAATTTTAACAAATTATCCAGATGATGAGAGGGCAAAACTTTGCCTAAAAAGAGTCTTAGAAAAATTAAAAAATCCAATGTTAGAGCTTTTTTTAAGCAGTGATGAAAAAGATAATGAAAAATTTAAAAGGTGGCTTGTGGATATATGAAAATAGAAGAAATCACTAAAAAAATAATCGAAGAGTTAAAAAATTCAAATCAACTAAACTTTGATGAAAATTCCGATGAGCTTGAGTTTAAAGAAGATAACAATAGTAAAAATATTATAGACAATGCCGAAGAAAAACAATATGATTACTTGCAAAAACTAGAAGAAAATAACAAACATTTAAAAGAGCATGAAGAAATAAATTCAGTAAATATTTTAAGCCAAGAAGAATTTTTACTAAAAATAAAAGAGCGAATTTTAGTATTATTTGATGGGCTTAATAGCTTTGATAGAGGCGATATTGAGGCAAGAGTTGAGTTGAGCTTGAAATTTATGGAGTTTTTACTTGCAAATATCGATAAACGAATTAGCGATATCCAAAAACAGTGATTTTATAAAAATTAAAGAATTACTTTCAAAACACACTAAAAGGGCATATTTTGTAGGTGGTTTTGTAAGAGATTATTTTTTAGGCATTAATTCTTTTGATATTGATATAGAAATTTATGATATAAACGAGCAAGACTTTGAAATTTTAATGAGCAAGCTTGGTGCAAGTGGTGTTGGAAAAAGCTTTTTTGTTTATAAGTATAAAAATTTTGATTTATCACTTCCAAGAACTGAAAACAAGATAAGATATGGACATTGTGGCTTTGAAGTTAAAATTTGCAATAATGAAAAAATAGCTGCAAAAAGACGTGATTTTACTATTAATTCTATTATGATTAATATCTTTAATGGCGAGATATTAGATTTTTATGATGGAATTGGTGATTTAAAAAACAAAATTTTAAAAGTTGTTGATAAAAATACTTTTTGTGAAGATAGTTTAAGAGTGTTAAGAGCTGTTCAGTTTGCTGCAAGATTTGATTTAAAGGTTGAAAATAAAAGTTTAAATTTAATGAAAACAATCAGCTTGGATGATCTTAGTAGTGACAGAATTCAAAATGAACTTATCAAGCTTTTTAAGGCAGAACATCAAAGTGTTGGACTAAAGCTTATTTATGAGCTTAATATTTTTGAGTTTTTATTTTCAACTAAAATTTCAAAAAATGATTTTGAAATTTTGTCTAAAAAGCTAGAAAATGGCTCAAAATTTATTAAAAATGAGATGTATTTTCTTTATAATCTTTTAAATTTTTTAAATTTAGACAAAGAAAAAGTTCTAAAAAGATTAAACTTAAATACTAAGTTTAAAAAAATTGTAAATGAACCATATTTAAAAAATCCAAGTTTAAAAGATTTGCTTATGATATCGCTTAAAATGCCTTTAAAAAATTGGTTAGGACTTGATAGTTTTGACCTAATACAAAAAGCTAAAAAATTAGATATTTACGATAATGTTTTTAAAACAAAAATAAAAGCACAAGATATAATAAATGCTGGTTTTAAAAATAAAGAAATAGGCAAAAAACTTAAAAAAAAGCAAGAAGAAGAGGTTGATAATTTTTTAATTAACTTATCTAAAATGGCTTAATTTTAGAGTTTCAAAGCATAAATTTATCCAAATTTATGTAAAATAACAGCTTTATTTTAATAAGGAATTATATGAAAAAGTATATTTTAAAAATTTACAGTGAAGATGAAAAAGGACTGATTTATAGAATTTCAGATGTTATTTTTAAATTTGGTTTAAATATAGCTAAAAATCATGAATTTGTAGATCATGAAGTTAATAAATTTTTTTATAGAGCTGAAATTCACACTGATGAAGATATTGATAAGTGTGCTTTAACAGGACTTTTAAGTGCGATGCTTGGCTCAAAAGCTCACATAGAGCTAATAGAAGCAAAGAAAAAAAATATTGTTATTATGGCTACGAAAGAAACCCATTGTCTTGGTGATTTACTCATAAAAAATTACAGCAAAGAAATTAATGCAAATATTTTATCTGTTATTGCAAATTATGATGATTTAAGAGATTTGGTTGAGAAATTTGGTATAAAATTTCACTGCGTTGAGGCTGGAGATTTAGAGCGATTAGAGCATGAGAAAAAAGTGCTAGAAGTTTTAAAAGAGTATGATATTGACTATATAGTTTTAGCAAAATATATGAGAATTTTATCGCCAAATTTTGTAAATGCATACAAAAAGAAAATTATAAATATTCATCACTCATTTTTGCCTGCATTTATAGGTGCAAATCCTTATAAGCAGGCATTTGAAAGAGGAGTTAAAATAGTTGGAGCAACAGCTCATTTTGTAAATAATGATCTTGATGAAGGACCAATTATTACTCAAGATATAATTAGAGTAAATCATGAAATGAATTGGAAAGAGATGAGAGTTGCTGGTAGAAATGTAGAAAAAAATGTTCTTGCAAGTGCGTTAGAACTTGTATTTGATGACAGAGTTTTTGTTTATAATAATAAAACAGTGATTTTTTAATGTTTAATATTGTTTTAGTTAATCCTCAAATACCACAAAATACAGGTGCAATTGGAAGACTTTGCATAAATGCTAATTTAAATTTGCATATTATAAAACCAACAGTTTTTAGTCTTGAAGAAAAAGCTGTAAGAAGGGCTGGGCTAGATTATTGGAAGAAGCTTGATCCTATTATTTGGGATAGTTTAGATGAGTTTTTGAAATTTTATGAAGATAAATTTAATAAATTTTATTTTGCTACTACAAAAGCTAAAAAAAAATATTTTGACGTTAAATTTGAAGATGGGGATTTTATACTTTTTGGAGCTGAAAGTACAGGTCTTCCGATGTGGCTTATGGAAAGAAATTGGCAAAATGCAATAACAATTCCAATGGGAAAAAATGGAAGAAGTTTAAATCTAGCAATGAGTGTTGGAATAATCGCTTACGAGGCAATTAGACAAAATTTTAGCGAGATTAGCTTATGAGGTTATTTTTAACTTTAATTTTTAGTTTTTATTTTTTAGTTGCTGGTGAGCTTAAAATCGCTACTTTTAATGTTGAAAATTTATTTGACGCAACTATTCAAGGAACTGAATATAGTGATTTTAAAACAAATTGGAATAATGCTAAATTTAGAGCAAAACTTAAAAATATTTCAAATGTTATAAAAAATTTAAATGCTGATATTATCGCTATTCAAGAGATTGAAAATAAAGGTGTTTTAAACGAGCTTGCTGAAGAGTCTGGCTATAAATATATTTTGTTTTCAAAAAATTTAAAAGCTCCAGTTGGAGTTGGAATAATGTCAAAAATTCCTTTTTATAATACAACTGTAAAAAAAATAACAGAAGTTAAAACAAGGGATATTTTAAAGGCTGATTTTTTATTTGAAGGTCAAAAATTTAGCGTTTTTACAACTCACTTGCTAACATTTAAAAATGGCGAATATAAAAGAAAAATAAATGCAAAAGCTTTGGAAAATTTCACTAAAAATACTAAAAATGTTATTGTTTTAGGAGATTTTAATACGGAATTTAAACCAAATTCACTGGTTGCAGAAATATCTAAAAACAATGATTTAGTAAATTTATGGAACACATTTTTTTCTAAAAAGAGCTCGCATATTAGCGGGCGAGCGATTGATCATATTTTACTTAGTAAAAGTTTTTTTAAAGATTCAAATTTAATTTATAAAAAAAATAGCTTTAATGTTTTTAACAATTCAAAATATTTTAATAGAAATTTAAATGTTTCAGACCATTATCCCTTGTTTTTTACTATCGTTGCAAACTCTAAATACAAAACTCCAAATTTTATAAGCGACGTAAAAAAAATTGACGATTTTTATGAAAAAGATGATGTTTTATTTCCTTTGACGCTAAAAAACTTGGCTGTTGTTTATAAAGATAAATTTGGCTTTAGTTTGGCTGATGAAAACAAAAGAGGTGTTTATTTTTTTAGTAGAAATAATAATATAGAGCTATCTGATTTAGTAGAGGTTAAAATTTACAGCACCAATTATCATAATGGTAATTTCCAGGTTGATAAATTTGAGATAAAGAAACTAGGAAGAGTTAGAAATTTGACTGATTTTATGCTTGATAATCCAATAAATTCAAGACATGGGGATGTTTTAAAAAGCATAAATGGTGATGTTTACAATGGCTATATAAACACAAAATTTGGTAAATTTAAAATTCATAGTTTTAATAAAAAAATAAATAATGGTAAAAATCAGACCTTTGAAAATGTTTTTGTGACAAATTTTAAGAGCAGTAAGGAGCTTATTGTAAAATGATAAATTTTATTATAACTACATTATTTATACTTTTTGTGGTATATTTAATAGTTGGCATGAACAAACAAATTTTAGATAAAAATAATAAAGATAGGAAAAAAGATGAGATTATTGATTGAAATTGGAGTTGAAGAACTCCCAGCAATTCCTTTTTTAAAGGAGTATAAAAACATTTTACCAAAATGGCAAAAAGTATTAGAAAAATTTGAAATAAAAGCTGATTTTAATTTTGATTTTACTCCCAGAAGAATGGTTTTAGATAGTAGTAATTTTCCAAAAAAGCAAGATGATAAAGTTGTGGAACAAATTGGTGCTCCAAAAAGAATAGCTATAAAAGACGGCATTTGGAGTAAGGCCGCAGTTAGTTTTGCTAAAAAATGCGGTATAGATGAAGATAAACTTGGATTTAAAAAAATAGGTAATGATGAGTTTTTATACTATGAGTACATTAAAAAAGGAAAAGATGTAAAAGAAATTTTATCTGATATGATAAATGACTTTTTAAAAGAACTTCATTTTGGAAAAGAGATGAGATGGGGTAATGGAGAATTTGAGTTTATAAGACCTATTAGATCGTTAGCAGTTTGTCTGGATAATGAAAATGTTGAAATGCAAATTTATGGTGTGAGATCAAAACTTGCTTTTTATCCACATAGAAGCTTTGGTTATGATTTAGTTGAGTTTAAATCAGCTGATGAATACTACGAAAAACTTGCAAAAAATGGCATTATTTTAAACTCTAAAAAAAGAGAAGAAAAAATACTAAACGAGTTTAAAAATTTAGAAAAAAATAATTCATTTGAGATAGAAAAAGATAAAGATTTATTAAATGAAGTAATAGCCATAACCGAACACCCAACTGCTTTAAAAGGGGAGTTTGATAAGGAATTTTTAAATGTTCCAGATGAAGTTATAATAACATCAATGAAAGAAAATCAAAGATATTTCCCAGTTTTTAATAATGGCAAACTAACTAACAATTTTGTGTTTGTAAGTAATGCAGTTTGTGATGATGACTCTCTTATTGTTAATGGAAATGAAAGAGTTTTAAAAGCAAGATTAAGTGATGCGATGTTTTTTTGGCAAAGCGATCTCAAAAACGGTCTAAATCCAGATAGCTTAAAAAATGTTTTATATATAAAAGAACTAGGCTCGATTTATGATAAGGAGTTAAGAGAGATAAAAATTGCTCTAAATTTGGCAAAATTTTATAAAAACGAGCTTGAAAAAGAGGTCGGAAAAGAGTATGAAAAACTTTTAGAAAGAGCAATTATTTTAAGCAAGGCTGATCTTACAACTTTGATGGTTGATGAGTTTGGCGAGCTTCAAGGAATTATGGGAAGTTATTATGCAAAAACAATGGGAGAAAATGAAAATATTGTAAAAGCCATAAAAGAGCAATATTTACCAGATGGTGAAAAAAGTGAGTTGCCAAGCTCTATTTTTAGTAGTATTGTTGCACTTAGCTTTAAGCTTGATTCATTAATGGGACTTTTTTCAGTAGGAAAAATTCCAAGCGGAACAAAAGACCCGTATGCTTTAAGAAGGGCTGCAAATGGCATAATAAAAATAGTTTTAAATAAAAATTTAAATTTCAATTTAAATAAAATTTTAGAAGAAATTTCTCCAAACTACACTAAATTTGACCTTCAAATTTTACAAGATTTTATTTTTGATAGATTAAATACTGTTTATGATGTAAATACCTCTGTTATAAATGCTTGTTTAAAAAGTGGTGAAAGTGATATCAAAAAGCTAAATAATTCAATTTTAGCTCTTGATGAAATAAGTAAAAAAGAAAGCTTTAAAGAAAATTTTTCTACTTTTAAAAGACTTGCAAATATTATAAAAGATGAAAAAATTAAAAAAGTTGATGATAGCTTGATTTCACAAAATGCCGAAAAGGAATTAAATAATGCATTTAACTCTTTAAAACTTGATTTAAAAGATAGTAAAAGTTATTTAAATGAGCTTTTTGAATTAAAAGAAAAAATAGATAAGTTTTTCGATGAAATTATGATAAATGTTGATGATGGAAGCTTAAAAGCAAATCGAATTGCAATAATAGGTCAAATTTATAATTCATTTTTAAAAGTAGCTGATATAAAAGAGATAAGTTTTTAAAATATATTTTGCCAAGCAGTTTAAAACATGCTTGGCTTTTTGTCTAAAGTGTTTTGTAAAAATTAAGTAGGAAATTAATCCTACCTTTTAAGTTTTATTTAACGATAAATTTATCAATATCGCATCTAAATTTTTCTCTATCATTTGCCAAATATACATTAAGAGCGTGTTTAAGCATCTTTGTGTATTTTGAATCTCTTGGTGAACCATTTAAGATATCTTGGTAGTCATAGATTCTTTCATAATAATCATTTGTAGCTTGATCATCTATAATAATTCTTCCAAAGTCTAAACTTGCTCCAAAATAAACACCACTTGTTTTACCGGTTTTTACTATGTAAGCTGAAACTTCAGGTAAGTCAGTAGTTCTTCCTGCCATGCCTCCCTCTCCTACAGTTCCACCTGCATTTAAACCAAGTAAGTCTTGTCCTTTAAAAATATCTCTAAAAGATTTGCTTGTTTGGAAAAGTAGTATCATATCAGCTGATTCTATTCCTACTTGTGGACCTGCTCCAAAGCTAGTGTATGTTATCATGATTGGTGGTGTCCAGTTTCCATTTAAATCTCTCATAGAAAATACACCTTTTCCTCTTTGAGTTGAAGCAATAACACCTGTTCTAGTTACATCAGGGATAATTGCAACAGCTTTAACATTTTCTAGAAATTTTTCAGAAACTGTGTTGTTGTTATCGCAACCAAAAGATTTTACAACATTAGCAGCAGCATAAACTTGTTCATTTTGAAAAACATCTGCACTAAGGCTTAAGCAAAATGCGAAAGCAAAAACTAATAATTTTTTCATATTCTACATCCTTTTGAAATAAAGTTTTATGTTATTATAACAATAAAATTTTATTTTGTCTTTAAATAGATGAGAATTTAACATAAATTTAATAAAAATGGAGCAAAAATGAGGAAAATCATCATTTTACTAGCTATTTTGCTAAGTTTAAATGCAAATGAGATTATAAATGGAGAGACTGAAATTCTAAAAGTTGATAGCAAGTTTGCAGGAGAACTTTTTATAAATGATAAAAAAAGCATTTGGCTTGATAATCCTGTTAAAAAAGGTGAAAAAATAGCTTTTGTTAGTTCAAATTATAGAAATAAAAATGATATTATTGTTAGACATATATTTAATAACGACGAACAAATTATAAAATTTAAACTCATTGAGGGCAGTTACAAAAAAGAAAATATAACTGTTTCAAGCAGTAAAGCAAATCCAAATAAAGAAAATTTAAAACACATTAAAAAAGAAAGAGAGGAAGCTTACTCTATTTATAGAACAAAAACAGATAAACTTTTATTTAATTCCAAATTCGAACTTCCTATAAATTCAGTCATTACATCAAATTTTGGCAATGCAAGGGTTTTTAATGGAAATTTAAAAAGCTACCATTCAGGGACTGATTTTAGAGCTAGCGTTGGAACTCCTATAAAAGCTGCTAATGATGGGGTTGTAATGATAGCAAAAGAGAGATTCTATGCTGGAAATTCAGTTGTGATTAATCACGGTGGCGGAATTTACTCACAATATTATCATTTAAGTAAAATTAATGTAAAAGTTGGAAATTTAGTTAAAAAAGGCGAAGTTATCGGACTTAGTGGCGCAACAGGTAGAGTAAGTGGTCCTCATCTTCATTTTGGAATAATGGTAAATGCAAATAGTGTTGAACCTTTAAAATTTATAGAGGCTATAAATTATGCACTATTTGATAGGTAAAGCTTATTAAATTAACATTTTCTTCACAAATTTCATGCAAAGCAGATGGTAATAAAACTAAATTTATACTTGAATTTTAAAATTTAAACTAAGTTTTATAAGCTTAGTGTAAAATATCTTTTAAATTTTAAAATTAGGAAAACATTGACCGCTTTACTTCTAACTGAATATATTGGCATTGCATCAGCAGCACTTAGTGGTTATTTATATGGAGTTAAAAAAGAGTGCGATTTACTTGGCATTTTTATGGCTGCGTTTTTAACTGCTTTGAGTGGTGGAATTTTAAGAGATGTTTTAGTTGGTAGAGATGTTTATTCTTTTACTCACTATATGCCTATAAGTATTGTTTTGGCGGTGATTTTATTTGCTATGGCTTTTAAAATTCATACAAAAAGAGAAAGTCTTGATAAAAGCACACTTTTTGTTATGAGTGATGCTATAGATATCGTAAGCTTTTCAATTGTCGGTTCAATGGTTGCGTTAGAGTATGGATACAATATATTTGGAGTTTTGTTAATAGCTCTTGCAAATGGCGTTGGCGGGGGAATTTTTAGAGATATGTTGTATAATGAAGTTCCATGGTTTATGAAAACAGGGTTTTATGGAACAGTTTGTATAGTAACGGGGCTAATTTATTATTTTATGGATTTAGTTGGGTTAAACAATATGTTTTTTATAATGATACTTTTTACTTTTGGTGTGGCTTTTAGGATGATTGCACATAAGAAAAATTGGAGATTACCAAAAATTGAGGAGGAAAAATGAGCTATTTAATGAGTAATTATAAAAAAGAAGATATAGTTTTTATAGAAGGTAAAAATTCTGTTTTAATAGATAAAAACGGTAAAGATTATATTGATTTTGCAGCTGGAATTGGAGTGTGTTGTTTAGGTCATGCAAATGATAAAATTTTAAAAACTATAAATAAACAAAGTAAAAAAATACTTCATACTTCTAATTTATATAAAAATGAAACGCAAGAAAAACTTGCTAAAAAAATATCAAAATTACTAGGATATAAAACATACGCGTTTTTTTGCAACTCAGGTGCTGAGGCAAATGAGTGTGCTATAAAACTTGCTAGAGAATACGGCACAAAAAATTTTAAAGAAAAAAAATATGAAATTTTATCTTTAAAAAACTCGTTTCACGGCCGAACAATTGCAACTTTAAAGCTAACTGGACAAGATAAATTTCATTCTGAAAATTTTGCACCATATCCTGATGGGTTTAAGTTTTTTGACTCAATTGATGAGATTATAGAAAACATTAATGAAAAAACTGTAGCTGTTATTATAGAGCTTGTTCAAGGTGAGGGTGGTGTAAGAGCTCTTGATAAAGATAGTGTTGCAAAGCTAAGTGAAGTTTTAAAACAAAGAAATTTACTTTTAATAACAGATGAGGTTCAGTGTGGTGTATATAGAACTGGTGAGTTTGTAGCCTCTAAAGAATATGGCATAAAACCAGATGTCATAACATTTGCCAAAGGACTTGGTGGCGGTGTTCCAATAGGAGCTTGTGTAAGCAAAGAAGATATTTTTACATTTGGAGATCATGGAAGTACTTTTGGTGGAAATCATTTAGTAACAAATGTCGCACTTACAACGCTTGATGAACTTGTAAAACTTAAAAAAAGTGGTGATCTTGATAAAAATATTAAAAATTTTAAAAAACATTTAGATGGAATAATTAAAGACTATCCATTAATATTTGAAAAAAGAACTGGGCTTGGTCTTATGCAAGGACTTGTTTTAAAAGATAGTAAAAATTTAGATATTGTTTATAAAAAATGCCTTGAAAATGGACTTTTAATACTAAAATCAGGCACAAATATACTTAGATTTTTACCACCTTTAAATATAGATAAAGATGAAATCAAAGAGGGTTTTAAAAGATTTAAAATATCTTTAAAATGTTTATAGACTAGATGAAATTTAGTGAGTTTATCGACAGCTGGCTTTTTGGCAAAGATGGATATTATCAAAAAGGTATAAAAATTGGCAAGGAAGGCGATTTTTATACCTCAGTAAGCGTGGGTTCTTTTTTTGGAATTTGTATTGCAAAATATATAATGAGTTTTAATAAAAACTTTGAAATAGTTGAAATAGGCGCAAATGAGGGGCATTTGATTTGTGATATAATCCAAGGAATTTATACTTTTGATAAAACAAAACTTAAAAATTTTGAATTTTTTATAGTTGAGCCATTTGAAAATTTAAGAAGAATTCAAAAAACAAATTTTGAAAATAAAATAGGAAAAGAAGTAAAATTAAACCATCTTTTAAGCCTTAAAGAGGCTAAATTTAAAAATGCTTTTTTTATATCAAATGAGCTTTTTGATACTTTTAAATGTGAAGTTGTAGATAATGAAAAGATGCTGTTTATTGAAAATTTTAAACCTATATTTAAAACTGCTTCAAAAGAAATTGTGGATTTAGCTAAAAAACAAGGCATAAAAAAAGGTGAAGTTGTTTTGGAGTTGGATAAATTTTTATTAGAAATTTATCAAAGTTCAAAAAAATTTAGATTTTTAAGTTTTGATTATGGGGATTTTGCACCAAGAAATGATTTTACTTTAAGGGTTTTTTCAAAACATCAAGTTTATAATTTTTTTGATATTAAAAATTTAAAAGAATTTTATCAAAAAAGTGATATTACTTATAATGTTGTTTTTAAAAATATTAAAGATGAGTTTTTGAAATTTAAAGATGTAAAATTTGAAAATTTTTGCTCTCAAAGCAAGGCATTAATAAATTTTAAAGCAGATGAAATTTTAGAAACTCTACTTAAAAATGCTGGTGAAAATGCCTATAAAAATGGTGTTTTGCAGCTTAAAAGACTAATTATTGAAATGGGTGAAGAGTTTAAAATGATAGAGTTTAGCAAAGGATATTAAAAGTGAAAATTGCGGTTAATTGTGAATGTTTGATTATGCAAAAGACTTTAGAAATTTTTTTAAAAGATTATTTGGCAAATGAAGAAGAAGCTGATTTTATTGTAAGTGATATAAACAAAAAAAGCAATAAAAGAGTTTTTTATATAGGAGATGATTCACCATATCTTACTCTTCCTTTTAGTAAAAAAGATCTTTTGTATGCGCTTGAAGAGTTTGATTTTATTGTTAAAGATAGCAATTTAAAAGAAAATTTAGAAGATAAAATATCTCTACTTGTAGATGAGTTTAAGTCAAAATTAATAAAACTAGTAAAAGAGCATTATGAATAAATTATATACCCAAATAAGTAGTGGAAAATTTAAAGGAAAAAAACTTTTAATTCCTTCAAAGACAACAACTAGGAGTACAAAAAGCTTGGTTAAAAGCTCTTTTTTTGATACTTTTAGATTTGAATTTGTAGATAAAATATTTATAGAGATGTTTTCTGGAAGTGGCGTAATGGCGGCTGAGGCATTAAGCAATGGTGCGAAAAAATGCTACGGTTTTGAAAAAGATAAGGCTGCATTTGAAATTTTAAAATCAAATTTTAAAGGTATAAGCAGTGATTTAGTCGCAATTAACAATGATTGTTTTAACGGCTTACAAACTCTTTTAAAAGAAAATAATGATGAGTTTATAATCTATTTTGATCCGCCATTTGACATAAGAGATGGCTATGATGATATTTATAAAAAAGTGTGTGAAGCAATAAAAAATTTATCCAATTACAATGCTTTTTTAGTAGTGATTGAACACAATAGCGATGTTAAATTTGATGAGATAATAGGCAAATTTAAGCTTTTTAAATCAAAAAAATTTGGAAAAACAAGCATGACTTATTTTAAAAAAGAAATTTAATGCAAAATCTTAAAAATTTACTTGATTATCACGCTGATATTAAAAATTGTAACGAAAATTTATATGCAAATCCAGATCCACTTTGGGTTGCTGCTAAGTTTAAAGAGCCAAATATCGCATTAATTAGTGCTTTATTTGCTTATGGAAATGCTAGATTGATAGTTAAATTTTTAAATTCTTTAAATTTTGAACTTTTAAATGAAAACGACAATGAAATAAGAAATTTCTATAAAAATAAAAAATATAGGTTTCAAAACTCACGCGATGTTGCCGAGATATTTATAACTATAAAGCGACTTAAAAATGATGAAAATATAGAAAATTTGATAAAAAAAGGCTTTGAAAAAGGCGAAAATTTAGCTTATGGTATTAATAATTTAATTTCTACAATTTATTCACTAAACAATTATAGAAGCGATGGTTATGAGTTTTTCTTTGGTAAAAACTTTGATAAAAAACCAAAATCCCCTTATAAGAGATACAATATGTTTTTAAGATGGATGGTAAGGGATAAAGACATTGATTTGGGGCTTTTTAAAAGTATTAATAAAAAAGATTTATTAATGCCACTTGATGTTCACACTCACAGAGTTTCTTTAAAATTAGGTTTAATGAGTAGAAAAACTTATGATTTTGAAGCAGTTTTAGAATTAACTAATAAACTTAGAGAATTTGATAAAAACGATCCCATAAAGTATGATTTTGGACTTTATAGGCTTGGTCAAAGTGGCGAAATAGATGAAATTTTAAAAGATATTTAACAAAGGAAAAAGATGGAGTTTGAAATTTGGCAAATCATACTTTTAGTTGGAGTTGCTTTTATTGGCGGTTTTATTGATGCAATTGCTGGTGGTGGAGGGCTTATTTGTTTGCCCGCACTTATGGCAGTTGGAGTGCCACCTCACGCAGCACTTGCTACAAATAAACTTCAAGGATGTTTTGGCACACTTTCAGCAACTGTAAATTTTACTAGAAAAGGTTTTATAAATTTTAAAGAGATTTTTATAGGTATTATTTTTACGCTTATTGGTGCTTGCACAGGAACTATAAGTGTGCTTTTTATAGATCCAAAATTTTTAAATTATATAATTCCTATTTTGCTTATTTTTGTTGTAATTTATACTATTTTTTCACCAAATTTAGGCGAAACCCAAAAAGAAGCAAAGATGAGTAAAAATGCGTTTTTTATTATTTTTGGGCTTTTGATTGGATTTTATGATGGATTTTTAGGACCTGGAACTGGTAGTTTTTGGACTTTTGCATTTCTTGGTGTTTTGGGATTATCAATGAAACAAGCTGTTGCAAATACAAAAATTTTAAACTTTACTTCAAATATCGTGGCTTTAATAGTATTTATATTTGGCGGGCATATTTTATGGCTTATTGGACTTTTAATGGGTGTTGGTCAGATGATAGGCGGATATATGGGCTCAAACATGGTGATTAAAAAAGATGTAAAATTTATAAAAACTCTGTTTTTAATTATGGTTTGTGCGACAATTTTAAAAATTTTATATGATATTGTAAAATAAAAAGTAAAATTTAAATATTGTTTAACCAAAAATAGTGTAGAATAGCTTATTAATTTTTATTTATGGGGTTAGAATGCTAAAAGATATATTTTTATTTGCTGGTAGTTTGATTACTTATAATCATACTTTTATTTATGTATTTCACTTTTTGCTTATAGTTGCTATTGTTGTTTTACTTGCTAGAATGGCGACAAACTCACTTCAACTTGTGCCTTATGGTGCTCAAAATATTTTTGAAGCTTATATAAATGGTATTATTTCTATTGGAAAAGACGCAATGGGAAGTTATGAGTTATCAAGGAGATATTTACCACTTGTTGGAACTTTAGGTCTTGTTATTTTTACTGCAAACATCGTTGGTATGGTTCCTGGTTTTGAGGCACCAACAGCTAGTTTAAATTTAACTTTAGCTCTTACAACTTGTGTTTTTATCTATTACCACTATCAAGGCGTTAAAATAAACGGATTTTTTGGATATATGAAAAGCTTTTGCGGTCCTATAAAAATCATGGCTCCATTTATATTTGTAATAGAAATAGTTTCTCACCTTTCAAGAGTTGTTTCTTTATCATTTCGTTTGTTTGGAAATATAAAAGGTGATGATTTATTCTTATTAGTTATGCTTACACTTGCACCTTGGTTTGTTCCGATGATTCCTTATGCTCTTTTAACTTTTATGGCTATACTTCAAACATTTATTTTCGTTGTTTTAAGCTATGTTTATTTAGCAGGTGCTGTTGTAATCGACGAACATCAAGATTAAATTATTAAAATTTAGCTCAAAAATTGGGCTAAATTTACTTTTTATTCTTTTTATTACAAAACTTTATCAAATTTAAAAACTTTTTATAGTAAAATAACGAATTAGAAATTTTATAAGGATTATTATATGGTATTTGAAACAGTTATTGGTTTAGAAGTTCATTGTCAGTTAAATACAAAAAGTAAGATTTTTTGTTCTTGCTCTACAAGTTTTGGAGATAAACAAAACACTCATGTTTGTCCAGTTTGCTTAGCACTTCCTGGAGCTTTGCCAGTTTTAAATAAAGAAGCTGTTAAAAAGGCAATTAGTTTTGGAACAGCTGTAAATGCAAAGATTAATCAAAACTCTGTTTTTGATAGAAAAAACTATTTTTATCCAGATCTTCCAAAAGCTTATCAAATTTCTCAATTTACTATTCCTATTGTTGAGCATGGAGAGTTATATATAGACACAGACGAAGTAAGCAATAAGCGAATAGGTATTACAAGAGCACACTTAGAGGAAGATGCTGGTAAAAATAATCATGAAAACGATAGAAGTTTGGTTGATTTGAATAGAGCTGGAACTCCGCTTTTAGAAATAGTTAGCGAGCCTGATTTAAGAAGTAGTGATGAAGCAGTTGCTTATCTTAAAAAACTTCACTCAATTTTAAGGTTTATTAATATAAGTGATGCAAATATGCAAGAAGGAAGTTTTAGATGTGATGTTAATGTCAGCATTCGTCCAAAAGGCGAGAGTAAATACGGCACAAGAGTTGAGATAAAAAATTTAAACTCATTTAAATTTATACAAAAAGCAATCGAGTATGAGGTAGATCGTCAAATTTCAGCTTATGAAGATGGCAAATATGAAACTGAAGTTGTTCAAGAAACAAGGCTTTTTGATACAGTTAATTTAACAACTAAATCAATGAGAAGCAAAGAAGATAGTGCAGAATACCGCTATTTTCCAGATCCTGATTTGCTTCCTGTCCATATAAGTGATGAAATGATGAAAGAAGCTACTAATATACCTGAGCTTCCTAGTGCAAAGCTTAAAAGATATGTTGAAAAGCTCGAGATAAAAGAAAGTGATGCAAAAGTTATTATTGATGATTATGCTATGGCTGTTTATTTTGAAGATTTAATCTCTAAAGGACACGATCCAAAACTTTGTGTTACTTGGCTTACAGTTGAGCTTTTAGGAAGACTTAAAAATGGCTTAACTATAGAAACAAGCCCAGTTAATAGTTTAAGAATGAGTGAGCTTTTAAAAAGGATTGAAGATAATACTATATCTCAAAAAGCAGCAAAAGATGTGCTTGATAATATGATGGAGAACAATGCAAAAGTTGATGATATTATCGATAAGCTTGGCTTAAAACAAATTAGCGATGATGCTTCAATTTTAGCAGTTATAGACGAAGTATTATCTAAAAATGGTGATAAGGTTGCTGAATACAAAAGCGGAAAAGATAAACTTTTTGGGTTTTTTGTAGGACAAGTTATGAAGGCTGGAAAAGGTGCGTTTAATCCCGCAAAAGTAAACGAACTTTTAAAAGCTAAACTTTAAGGTTTGTTTATGGCTAAGATAGCAGTTATTGGAGCTGGAAAATGGGGAAGTGCGCTTTTTGATGCTTTTAGCTTTCAAAATGAATGTATTATAACTTCAAGAACTAAAAAAGATATATCTAACTTTGTTAGCCTAGAGGAAGCTTTAAAATGTGAGTATTTAGTATTTAGTCTTTCATCTCAAATAACTAAGTCTTGGCTTGAGAAAAATTTTGTTTATAATAACCAAAAACTTTTAGTCGCCTCAAAAGGGATAAATGCCAAAAGTGGAGAGTTTTTACATGAAATTTTTGCTAAATTTGTTAGCGAAGATAGTCTAGCAACTCTTTCAGGACCGTCATTTTCAAGCGAGGTTTTAAAAAAACTCCCTTGCGCTGTTGTAGTTAGTTCTAAAAATGATAACTTAGCAAAAGAGTTTTGCTCATTTTTTCCACATTATATTAAAGCTTACTCATCAGATGATGTTATAGGAGCTGAAGTTTGCGGTGCATATAAAAATGTCATTGCAATAGCAAGTGGAGCATGCGATGGGTTAAATTTAGGCAATAACGCAAGAGCTAGTCTAATTTCTCGTGGTCTTGTAGAAATAGCAAGATTTGGTAAATTTTTTGGCGCAAAAGATGAGACTTTTCTAGGACTTAGTGGTGCAGGGGATCTGTTTTTAACTGCATCAAGCAATTTATCAAGAAATTATAGAGTAGGCTTTGGTTTGGCACAAGGTAAAAAAATAGATGAAATTTTGGAAGAATTGGGCGAAGTTGCTGAGGGAATTTTAACCTCAAAAGCTATTTTAAAACTGGCAAATTTGCATAATATATATACACCAATCGCAAGAGAAGTTTCACTAACAATAGATGGGAAAGATCCTAAAAAAAGCCTAATTGACCTTTTAAGACATAAGTAAAATCGTTTTTATTTTTAAATATAAATAATTTCCACTATCATGTAGCTTTTGCAAAAGTGAAGCAGATCGAACATAAGAAACCGGGGAGAGATTTATCCTTGTCTTGCTACATATTTCAGTGAGATATTAGATAAATATGAGTAGAATTTATATTCTTAGTTATAGTAAAAACTATAAGGTTAGAGTTGATTTACACAGTTTGATTGTTAGTGTCTATTCAACTGTAAAACCTCTAAAATTTGCAAGGCAAAAGCGAAACTAAATTTGCTACGATTTATTTCATTTGCTAAGTTTTCTCTTGTCTCATTAACGCCTATTTCTTAATAAATTAGACAGCGTTGGATAAGTCAATATCTCTTTTTGTCATTATTTTTAATATAAGTTTTGCTTGTTTTTCGCAATCTCTTGTTCTTAAATAGCCTTTTTTATTTCAACTATCATATCACTATTTCCTTCTTCGCTATCTAAAAATAGCCACTCTTTAACATTTTCAATAAACCATTTAGAATTCATAAGAGTATCAAAGCAAAATCGCCCCATATTGCTTAGGGATTCTTCATCATCTTTTGCAATATAGGTGAATTTATCTTGTTTTATAAAAGAAAAATTATAAGCTGTATCATCTAAAATTTTATAAATTTTATTAAGATCATATCTTTTTTCTTTTATGATTTTATCCTCATCCATCACTATTTTTGTTCCTAGCATATTTTATCCTTAGTTTTTTATAGCATTTTATCGTATCTATCACTATAATATTACTATTATAGTGATAGATAATTTTTGACAATTGATTTTATATCTAACTATAAAATTTTAACATGGATAATGTATCATTTAAATGTTTAAATTGTTACATTCAGCTATTATAATAAAATTTTTATCCACAAACAGTTGTTAAAAATTGTTAAATTTTATTTGTAAATTTTTTAAGTGCCAGCTCCAAATCTTCTTTTGTATCAATTCCAATGCTCTCAGTAACAAGCTCACACATTGCAATTTTTTTATCATTTGATAAGGCGCGAAGTTGCTCAAGTTTTTCTGTGTTTTCTAAAATGCTTTCATCGAAATTGCAAAACTCATTTAAGCTTTTTACACTATAAGCATAAATTCCAATATGTCCTTTATAATCATCAAAACTTTCTCTTGGATATGGAATTTTTGCCCTTGAAAAATAGATTGCATTATTTAGGTTATCGCAAACAACTTTTACCAAATTTGGATTGTCTGCATCGCTTTGACTTATTTTTTTATATGCGCTTGCCATAAAATAACCTTTTTTTGTTATGGCAATATTTGCAAATTCTTTAAATTTAGCTAAATTTTTAGTTTCAAAAAATGGTTCATCGCCTTGTAGGTTGATAATAATCTCATCATCTTTTAGGGCCATTTTTGAAACAGCTTCATTAATTCTATCTGTTCCGCTATTATGTGATGCAGAAGTTAAGACTGTTTTAAAACCATATTTTAAAGATATATTTAGGATATTTTCATTATCGACTGCTATTAATACATCATCAATTTTTTTAGCATTTTGTGCAGTTTTTATAAACATTGGAACACCGCCAATATCAGCTAAAATCTTATCTTTAAAACGAGTTGATTTAAGTCTTGCAGGGATTACTATCATTTTTTTATCCACTCTATTATTGTATTTTTAATCTCTTCTTTTTCGACTATTTTTTTATGCTTTTCTTCATTGCTAAAAAGAGATAAAATTTCATTTGGAACTTTATCATTAAACTCTTTTGCTAAATTTAGCATATCGTTTTTTTCATCTTTTACTTCGTCATTTTTAATAGCTTTTATCATTGATGGTGTAAATTTCACCCAATGAGCAGTTGATGTTATAACAGTTGGTTTTTTAACTGGTGTAAATTTAAAACAAGTTGCAGTGTGTGGATCTATTAATTTACCTTTTTTACTAATTTCTTTTATAAAATTTATGCACTCTTTATCGGTGCAAAATTTTGCCTCAAAACCCTCTATTTTAGGTATTTTATAGCTTTTATTATCTTTTAAATTTTGCATTAATTCTTTTGTTTTAATATCTCCAAATTTATCAAATAAAAGCCTTTCAACATTTGATGAGACTAAAATATCCATTGCAGGGCTTATTGTTTTAATTAAGCTTTTATTTTTTATATCATAAATTCCATCGTTAAAAAGATTTGTCAAAACATTGTTTTGATTAGAAGCTATTTTTATAACATCAATTTTTGCCCCCATTTTTTTAGCATAATACGCTCCCAAAGCATTTCCAAAATTCCCACTTGGAACTATGATGTCAAATGTTTCATTACCTTTTAAAATGCCGTTTTTAAGGAAATTTACATAAGCGTAAAAATGATAAATAATTTGAAATAAAATACGGCCAAAATTTACAGAATTTGCAGCACTTAAAAATAAATTTTCTTTTTTTAATGTATTTTTAAAATCCTCATCGCCAAGTAAAGTTTTAAGAGCTTTTTGTGCATCATCAAAATTTCCTTTTATTCCGATAACTTTTAAATTTCTATCATTTGAAGTTACCATTTGTAGTCTTTGAACTTCGCTTGTTCCTTCATATGGATAAAGGCAAACTACCTTTACATTTTTTGAGTTTTCAAAAGCTTTTAAAGTGGCTGGTCCAGTGTCACCACTTGTTGCACAAATTATTAAATAATTTTTATCATCTTTTTTTGCAAGCTCATCTATGATTATGCCAAAAGGTTGTAAAGCCATATCTTTAAATGCTCTTGTAGGTCCATGATACAGCTCATTTATATATAGGTTTTCGCTAATTTTTTCTATTTTTAATGGAATGTTTTTATCATCAAATTTATCATAAGAATTTAAAGCAAGTTTAAAAATTTCTTCATCTATATCAAAATCAAAACTATTAATTATCTCAAGTGCAAGTTCTTTATAGCTTAAATGAACTGCTTTTTTAAAAAATTTATCGTCAAATTTAGGAAAATTTTTGGGAACAAAAAGTCCACCAAAATTTGCACTCGGGTTTAAAAGTGCATAACTTAAAGCAACACTTTGGGTTTTATCTCTTGTGGAGGTTAAATTCATTTTTATCCTTTTATGCTATTTTTAATCCATTTTTTATATTTTTTATATACTTTATTAAATTTTAAAGATATTATCTCAGGTGTATCGTAAGAATGGTGTTTTAAAAGAATTTTTTTTACTTTTTTATAGTTATTTGTTTTTATGATAAGTTGAAATTCTTTTTCTTTATGAAGTTTTTCTTTCCAAAAATAAAGGCTTTTTATCTTGTAAAAATTAACGCAAGCCGCTGCTTTTTTATCAAGAAGTTTTTTTGATATGAAAATGGCTTCTTTTTTAGATGAAACTGTTGTTAAAATTATCATTTTACCAAAGTTCCTATGCCAGTATCTGTAAAAATTTCAAGTAAAATTGAGTGAGAAATTCTACCATCTATGATGTGAGCTCCATTTACACCATTTTTTACACACTCCAAACAAGCATCTATTTTTGGTATCATGCCTCCACTTATCGTGCCATCGTTTTTAAGATTTTGAATTTCATCGCTATTTAAAGTGCTTATTAATTCACCATTTTTATCTAAAACGCCTTTTGTATCTGTTAGAAAAATAACCTTATCAGCTTTTATGCATTTTGCGATACTACTTGCGCAAAGATCGGCATTTACATTATAGCTTTGTGAGTTTTCACCAACTGAAATTGGCGCGATAACAGGTATATATCCACCATCTAAAATATAATCAAGCATATTTTTATTTACACTATTTATCTCTCCAACAAAGCCATAAGCTCCATTTTTAAGTGGTTTTGAGCTAAGCAGGTGTGAATCTTTCCCGCTAAGTCCAATTGCTTTTGCACCATTTTCATTTAAAAGTGCAGTTATTTCTTTATTTATTAGACCACTTAATACCATCTCAACGACATCAATAGACTCTTTTGTTGTAACCCTGAGACCATCTTTAAACTCGCTTTTTATTCCAAGTCTATCTAGATAATGATTTATTCTTTTTCCACCGCCATGAACCACTATAACCCTTATGCCAACCATACTCATTAGCACTATATCTTTTGCAAAATCATTTTTAAGCTCCTCATCTATTTGAGCTGAGCCTCCGTATTTTACAACAAAAATTTTATCTTTAAATTTTCTTATATATGGTAAAGCTGAGAGTATTATCTCAGCTGTTCTTGACTTTGCCATTTTTAATTTTTTTTGCATTATTTTGTTTTAAAATTTGTAATTTTACTTAGTTCATCGTTTGTATTTAAAATTTCGTAAGTGAAATTTGATGCTACACCAAAATCAGAAAGTCTTTTTTTATGCATTAAAATATAATTCTTAGCGTTTTCTTCATTATCAAATGCATATATTCCTCCAGCCTTTTTATCTTCTTTGTTTTCTGTCCAAATTTTCCACAAAAAGCCTTTTTCTTGATTTATAGAATTTGCTAAATCCTTACACTCTTTATACATCTCATCGCCAAAACCACCTTTGTAATCAAATAATACTTGCAAAATTACCATTTTTTTTCTCCTTTAAGAATTTATTTTTAATTTTATCATATTCTTACTTTATGTAATTTGAAATAGCTTTTATAAGAGTTTGACTAAGTGAAATTTCAAGTCTTATGATTGAAGTTGGTAAACCAAAATCCTTGATTTTAACATAATCTTTCATTGTAACTAGAATTGAAGTTGCATTATATTTTTCTATAATTTGAGAAAGTTCATCTTTCGTAAAAGCATGATGATCTGGGAAAAATTCTTTTTCAATGCATTTATTAAAATGCTCTTTTAAACGGTTTGGATTTGCAATCGCAGTTACTAAAACCATATTCTTAGTTTCATTTTCTATAAAAGAGTATTTTTTGTTTTCGTTATTTTCTATTATAAAGTTTCCAAATCTATAAAAAAATAATGGATATCTATAAGCTCCACTTGGTAAAACAAAGTTAAAGTATGGTCTAATCGGTGGTTTTAGCAAAATATTAAATTTCTTAATATTAAATTTAGAAAACCCATCATCTAGAATAATTAAATTTGCCCCTAAGCTTTTAGCTTTTTGTATTGCATTTATCCTATTTTCGCTAACTATTACATTTGCGTTATTTAGTGCATATTCCATAGCCTCATCGCCACTTTGTTTTACATCAACTAAAATTTTATTGTCAATGCAAACTTCAACTAAGCCTTTAGAAGATCTTTTATATCCTCTTAAAATTATAAATATTTTATAGCTTTTACTAAAATATCTATAAAGTGCAAGCGTTAATGGGGTTTTTCCACTCCCTCCAACTATTAAATTTCCAATACTTATTATTTTTATATCAAGATCTTTTTCTTTGCTTAAAATTTTTTTAATAATTACTATAAAAGCGTAAATATAGCTTAGTGGAAGCAGTATTTTTGCAATGAATTTTTGTGAAAAATTTGGTGAGTAAAAGTATTTGTTTACCCAGTTGTGAAAATTTTTTTTATACATGTTTACTTGCTACAAATTTTACTTTTTCGCAAACATAATGTGCCTCTTCATCACTTAAATCAGCATAAATTGGTAAAGATAAAATTTGTTGATAAGTCTTTAAAGCTATTGGAAAGTCATTTACTTTATGTCCGTATTTTTGTTTATAGTATGAAAGTAAATAAAGTGGAATATAATGAAGTGAGACATTTACTCCGGCTTCTTTCAATTTTCTTGCAAAATCATCTCTATTTCTATCTATTTTTATGATATATTGAGTATAGATATGATCTTTTTTTGCTAGTGGTGTGGTTATATGAGGGCAGTTTTTAAGTTCATCATTATAAATTTGAGCTATTTCTTTTCGCCTTTTAATGAAATTTGGTATTTTTTTAAACCAAGATGAGGCAAAAGCTGCGCAAACTCCATTTAAATCATACTTTTCACCAATATCAACGACGTCATAAATATAATCCAGGCTCCCATCCTTTTGAGTATTTGTAACTATTGCATGATTTCTTATAAGTTTTGCTTTTGAAGCAATTTTTTCATCATTTGTTGTGAAAAATCCAGCTGTTGCAACTGCTTTTTTAAATTGTGGATTTAGCTGAAAAGTCGAGATAAATGAATCATTTATAGAGCCTATTTTTACATTATTATACATAGTCCCTACGCCGTTACTTGCATCATCTATAACTTTTAAATCAAATTTCTTAGCAAGTTCATAAATGCTATTTAAATCAGCACTTTGACCTGCAATATGAGATACGAAAATAGCTTTTAATTTTTTATGATTGTGTTTTTGTAAAACAGCTTCTAAACTTTTAATGTTTATATTGAAATCAGATTCATTGATATCTGTAAAAATTGGCTCTGCATCAAAATGTCTTATAACTTCAGCTGTGCCTGGGAATGAATTTACAGAGCAAATTATTTTATCTGCTCTTTTTATATCCATAGCTCTTAAGGCAAGGTGTTGAGCAGTTGTACCATTATTTGTAGAAATAGCATATTTTGAATTAAAAAAATTTATAACTTCATTTTCAAAATTTAGTGCTGCATCAAATGTCGGATCATCTAGAATTTGATTTATGTTATTTTTTTCATCTTTTGTAATTTGTGGTCTAAAAAATGGTATTTGCACTACTTTTCCTTACATTTGCAATTTTTGGCATACGCCTTTTAAAGCTATTTTGCTCTATTCTAGAAGTTATAAATTTAACTAAACTATTATCAAAAATCTTACAAAGTTCTTTAAAATTTAATCCATCATCATAAATTTTTTTAAGTACCTTATCCAAAGTTTCATAATCATACCCAAGATCTTGTTCATCATTTTGACCTTCAAAAAGATCAGCTGAAGGTTTTTTAGAAATAATTTTTTCATCTATCTTTAAAAATTTGGCAAATTCAAAAATCTCAGTTTTAAAAATTTCTCCAATAGGGTTAAATGCGCATGCCAAATCACCAAAAATAGTTCCATATCCAAGCATTAACTCACTTAAATTTGAAGTTCCTACAACGACAGCATCAAGCTCTTCGCTAAGATCATATAAAACCATCATTCTAATTCTAGCAGATAAATTTCCAATTCTGTGGACAGAGATTTTTTTATTTAAAAATATTTTTTCATAAGTTTTTATTAGTTTGTCAATCGAGTAAATTTCATAGTTTATATCAAATTTTTTACAATGATTTACTGCATCATCTAAATTTTCTTTATTTGATGAGTTTGTGGGCATTATTTTTGCATATGTTGGAGCTACTTTTTTACAAAGTACAGAAACAACAGCTGAGTCAAGCCCGCCACTAACTCCTAAAATAAAATTTTTTCTACCTGTGGCTTTTAGGTTTTTGTCTAAAAAAATTAATAAATCTTTTTCTAAATTTTTAAAATCCATAGTTTTTCCAAAATAAATAATATTGTATTTTATCATAGTTTTGTTAAAATATGACTTTAAAGCATAATTACAATGATATTTAAAAAATATTAAAATTTTTAATAAAATATAAAAAACAACAAAGGCGACTAAGGAAAAAATGTGGTAAAAATAGAAAATTTTAATGAGGATATATTTGATAAAATTTATGTTTTTGGAGATCTCCATGGAAACTATGATTTATTTATTAAAATGCTTGAAAAGATAAAATTTACAAAAGATGATCTAATTGTTATTTTAGGTGACAGTTGTGATAGGGGCAAAAAAACTGCTGATTTATACTATAAATATAAAGAGCTTATGGAAAATGGATATACAATAAAACATATTCTTGGAAATCACGAAATTATGATGTATAAAGGTGGATTTTGTGATGATATGGCAATAAAAAGAATTTGGAGATTAAGCGGTGGTAAAAATACAGAGTTATCTTTTAGAAAATATCCTAAATTTAAGAGTGTTTGGCATGGGTTAGATGGCGAAGAAAGTTTAAAATGGCTAAAAGAGTGGCTTGAGAAAATGCCTCATATTTTAATCTCACAAAGCTATATTTTTGTTCATGCTGGATATGATGGGCGAGTTGTTGAGCAAAATGAAGATTTTGTGCTTTGGAGTAGGGAAAATTTTTGGGATTATAATACTACCGGTAAGGAAATCTATCATGGACATACGCCAAGTGTAATAAATCAAATTCACAAACGACCTAATAATGTTTATAGTATGGATGTTGGAGCTAACTTTTGTAAAAATTTAAAAATACTTGAAATTAAAAGTAAGACCGAATTTGAAGTTGAAATTTAAATTTTAAATTAAAATAAAAATTAGATAAATTTAGTAAATTTACCATAATTTAAAAAATAAAAGCTAGAATTTGCAATTATTTCTTTTAAGGAGATTTATGTATTTATTCACATCAGAAGTTGTAAGTCCTGGTCATCCTGATAAATGCGCTGATATTATAGCTGATAGCATTGTAGACGAGGTTTTAGGAAAAGATAAAGATGCAAGACTTGCAAGTGAGGTTTTCGTTGCAGGAAATCATATAGTAATAGGCGGTGAAGTTAAATCAAAAGTAAAATTTAGCCAAAGTGATTATGAAAATATTGTAAAAAATGCACTCTCTAACATAGGTTATAGTGCAAATCCACACTTTACAAAGGAGCAGTGTCTTCACCTAGATGATATCGAAGTTCATGTATTTTTAAACGAGCAAAGTCCTGATATAAGCACTGGAGTTGATCAAAGTTCAGGCGAAATAGGAGCTGGAGATCAAGGTATAATGTTCGGATTTGCAAGCAATGAAACAAAAGAATTTATGCCAGCTGCTATTACTTATGCTAGACTTTTATGCGATAAAGTTTATGAATATGCAAAAGCTCACCCTCATGAGCTTGGAGTTGATATCAAAACTCAAGTAACGCTTGATTACGGTTCAAAGGATAATTTTGAAAACTGCAAGCCTTTAAAGATACATACTATTGTGGTTTCAGCTCCGTGCGTTGAGAGTATGAGTATTGAAAAAGTTAGAGAGTTAATAGGTGGCTTGATCGATGAAGCAGGGCTTCCAAAAGAGCTTTTTAATAAAAATGAAACTATAATTTATATAAATCCAACAGGTAGATATGTAAATCATTCAAGCCTTCATGATAGCGGACTAACTGGTAGAAAACTTATAGTTGATAGTTTTGGTGGATATTCACCAATAGGTGGTGGAGCACAATCTAGTAAAGATTACACAAAAGTTGATAGAAGCGGACTTTATGCTGCAAGATGGATCGCAAAGCATATAGTTGCTGCAAATTTGGCAAAAAAATGTATCGTCCAATTGAGCTATGCTATTGGTGTGGCCAGACCAGTTTCAGTTAGTGTTGATTGCATGGGAACACATGTAAAAGGCATTGATGATGAAATTTTATCAAATTTTGTATTAGAAAATTTCCCTCTAACTCCAAAGTGGATAACTGATAAATTTGGACTTGATAAACCTAGTAAAGATACTTTTTTATACGCAAATGTTGCAGCTCATGGACAAGTTGGAAACCCAGAATATCCATGGGAAAAACTTGATAGTTTAGAGTTTTTTAAAAATATATTAAAATAAAACTTTATATTCAAAATTTATAATTTAAATCCAGGCTTTTTAGTTTGGATTTAAATTTTACGCTTCAGTTAATCTTTTTATTGTAAAATAACACTTTATTGAAAATTATGTTAAAATTTAAGAAAATATTTTTAAAAGGTGGCTTCTATGAATAAAATTTTTAGATTATTATTTGTGTTTTCATTTTTCTTGCTTAGTGCTATATCAGGTAAAGAAATAATTGATATGAGAGGAAAAAAGGTTGCTATAAAAGAACCATTACAAAGTGTTGCAACTATTAGTGATGGTTTTGTAGAAGGTGTTATGACACACTTAGATGTTATTGATAAAATTAAAGTTATTGGTTCTTGGAGTTTGAAAAGAGACTATAAATATGACTTTACAACTACAAAAGGAAAAAAATATAGTTTAAGTGGTTTAAATACGATGAAATATTTACATCCTTGGCTTGATGATTTGCCTTGTGTAAATTCTCCACAAGGAAATATTATAAACTATGAGGAATTAGCTAAGGCAAATCCTGATTTGATAATTTTAAGAGTTGGGGATTGTACTTTAAGAGGTGGAAATGAAGAAAATATCCAAAAAACTATAGAAACTATAGAAAATTTAGGGCTAAATTTGGCCGTGATTTTCTCACCATCGTATTATAAAAAAGCTGATTTATCAACTATGAAAGATGAGATTAAAGTTATTGGAGAAATTTTTGATGAGAGTGATAAGGCTTTAAAATTATATGATTATTTGAGCTTTACCCAAAATTTAATAAAAGAAAGAACTAAAGATATAAAAGATAAAAAAACAGTTCTTTATCTTGGACTTTCACCTGCAGCTAGAAAAAAAGGTGGTATGGGTTTGGTTCATGGTATAAACACTCCCGAGTCGTTTATCATAGAAAATATAATAAATGCAAAAAACGCTTTTACTCATAATGGTGAAAATGTTATGTTAAATGCAGAGCAAATTTATGCACTTGATCCAGATGTGATTTTGCTTCCTACTATGAATGGTTATCATCCAGCAAGTGAGCTTTTAGATTCACCTGATTTTACTGTTTTAAATGAGCTTAGAGCGGTAAAAGAAAAAAATGTCTATGCGCTTCCTTGGTCTCCTATGAACTGTTCAAGAAGAGTTGAATATCCTTTGGATATGATAATAATGGCTAAGGCTATTTATCCAGATAAATTTAGCGATATTAAAGTTCATGAGTTTATTTTGAAATTTTATAAGGATGTTTATCATGTGGAAGATAGTGTTGCAAAAGCCTTAAGAAGTGAGCAAATACTAGACTGGACAAAAGAGAGTGACTTTTAATAAAATAGTTTTTTTAGCTTTAGTCATAATATTGCTTTTTTTGGCCATAATTTATGCTTTGATGGCCGGAAATTATGATATTAGCTTTACAACTATAAAAAATGTCTTTTTAAAAGAGCTTTTTAATGTCCAAATACAAGAGTTCAAAAAAATGGATAAGGTTATTATTTATGATATAAGATTTCCTAGAATTATAATGGCTATTTTAGTTGGTTTTAGCCTAGGCATTGCAGGAAGTATTTATCAAGGATGTTTTAAAAATCCATTAGTTGAACCATTTATTTTAGGAGCTTCTTCAGGAGCTGCTTTTGGAGCATCTTTGGCTATAATATTTGCTTTAAAATTTATAAGTTTTTGGGCATTTATTTTCTCAATTTTTGCTGTATTTGTGTCATATTTTTTGGCAAAAGATAAAGAAAATATTTCCATAGTTTCACTTATTTTAAGTGGAGTTATAGTTGGATCTATTTTTTCTGCTTTGGTTAGTATTTTAAAATACATTAGTGATGATACAGGTCTTAGAGAGATTACATTTTGGATAATGGGCGGGCTTTATTACTCGAATTTAAAAGATGGTTTGATTTTTGCAGTGGTGATTTTTATAGTTTTTATGATAGTTTTAAAGTTTAGCTATAGATTAAATTTACTAGCACTTGGGGATGATGAGGCAAAATCTTTAGGAATTGACCCAAATAAAAATAAATTATTTTTTATACTTTTAGCTACTTTGGTGACTTCTTTATCGGTTGCAAATGTTGGGATAATCGCATGGATTGGACTTATGATGCCACATGCCACAAGGCTTATTGTAGGAGCAGATAATAGATGGGTGTTACCACTTAGTGGGATTTTAGGAGCAATTTATCTTTTATTTTGTGATACAATCGCTAGAACGCTTACTCACACGGAAATTCCAGTTGGTATAATAACTTCTATTTTAGGGGCGCCATTTTTAATCTATCTTTTAAAAACTAAAAAATCAAGGCTTTTAAAATGAGTTTAGAAATTAAAAATTTAAGCTTTTCATATCATAAAAAAGATGTTTTAAATAACATCAATATAAGCTTTATAGAAAATGGACTTTACTCACTTTTAGGTAAAAACGGAAGTGGAAAAAGCACACTTTTCAAATGTATTATGAACTTTTTAAAAGTAAAAAATGGTGAAATTTTTATCAATAATAAACTTTCACTAAATAAACATCCAAGTTGGATGGCTAAAAATATTTCTTATGTTTCTCAGCAAAGTAGTGATACTTTTGGGTTTAGTGTTTTAGAAATAGTTTTGATGGGCAAGGCGCTAGAACTAAAAGGTGGATTTATACATAAAAAAGATGATATAAATAAAGCGCATTCTATACTTGAAAAACTAAATATTCTTAAATTTAAAAATGCAAGAGTTATGGATTTAAGTGGTGGGGAAAGGCAACTTGTCTATATCGCAAGAGCTATTTTGCAAAATGCATCTATAATGCTTTTAGATGAGCCAACTTCTGCACTTGATTTTAAAAACCAGATACTTTTTTGGCAAATAGTAAAAGAAATTTCAAAAGAAAAAATAGTCATAGTTTGCACTCACGAACCAAATCATGCTTATTGGTTTAGTGATGTTATGCTTGGTTTAAAAGATACAAAACTTAAATTTATGATAGATTCAAATTTGATAAACGATGAGATTATAAGCGAACTTTATGATAAAAAATGTCAAATTTATAAAGATGAAAAATTTATAAAACCTTTGATTTAAGACTGTAAAATGAAATAAATTTTTAAATTATAAATTTAAAAATTAGTGTGTTTTAATCTAAACAATGTTTTAAATCCAAATTTGATACAATATCCCAAAATTTAATATTTAGGTTTTACTTGTAAAAAGGCCAAAATTTGAGTGATGACAAAAGAGAAAAACTTAGAGAGTATTTAAGAAATAATAGACCTAAGAATAGAGCAAATTTAGGCAATAGCTCTAATAATAAAGAGAATTCTAATAAAAATTTAGAAGATGATTTAAACTCAGATAATTTAAATTTAAATAATAACTCAAATATAGATAATTCTCAAATTTCAAACAATAAAATAAATTCAAACAAAAGAGATTATGATAAAGACCCATTAATCTTAAAAGATTACACAGAGCATATGTCTATGCACTTAGGATTATGTTTGATAGTTGCATTTTTTATATTTTTAAATTTTTCTAGTTTTTTTGAAGAATATGACTACGGAAATATAAATTTAATTTTTTTATTTGTTAATATGCTATTATTTATTGTATTTTTATTCATTGATATTTATTTGTTTATTTCTTTTAATTCAGTTAATCGTATTGTAGTTCTTTATAATTCATATGCCATATTTTATAAAGAAAATAAAATCAAAAAAGAGTTTTTTCTTAAAGGTAAAAATATTGGAGTTAATTCTTTTTTTCATATGGTAAAAAGTATTAATTTTTTTATTATTCCAGTTCTTATTGTTTTAGTGATTTTGGAATCAATGGAAAAAGGTTTTTTATTTGGCTTTTGTTCATTATTTATCTTCATAGTTTCATTTATTACAATTATTTGCTATGATTTTTTATTTAGAAAAATTATTTATAAAAATATAAATGGTAATTTAAATGGATTCTATGACAACTGGCTAAAACTTCACATAGAAATTGGTTGGGAAAGAATGAGTGACCTTGTTACCAGAAGAGGAATTTCGCTATTTTTCTTTAACGAAAAAGACTATAAAGACCTAAAAGAATATATTCAAATAGTTTTTGATAAAAATTTAGATAAAGATATAAAATCAATTGCAGAATAAGAAGGAAATTATAAATAGAGAAAGCATTATAAAAAATAGCTTGAAATTTAATTATAAAAATAACAATTTTTTTTTAAAAAATATTTAAGCTAAGATAAAATTTGAATAGTATTTAAGATTTAAAATATTAAAATAAAATAGTTTTTATAAAAACAACAAAAGGCTAAAATTTGAGTGATGATAAAAGAGAAAAACTTAGAGAATATTTAAGAAATAATAGACCTAAGAATAGAGCAAATTTAGGTAATAACTCTGATAATAAAATTTTGGAAAATGAATTAAATTTAGATAATAACTCAAATTTGGATAATTCTCAAATTTCAAATAATAAAATAAATTCAAATAAACGAGATTATGATAAAAATCCGATTATTATTGATGATTACAGTAATTTTTTTACAGGAACACAAAGGCTTTTTGCTTTTATGTTCGGTATTGGTTTTTGTTCTACATTTATTGGGTTTCCTGAAGCAATAATAATTTTTCCTATTATTGTTTTTCCTAGCATAGTATTGGAGTATTATTTTAGTATTAAAAAATCTAATTATACAATTTGTTTAAAAAACAATAAAATTCTTTTTCTTATTGATAACAATATTGAAAGGATTATCGATACAAGCGAAATTTCAAAATATATTTACATGCCTTTTTGGAAAACAAATGAAAAATCTGTAAATATCTATTTTTTTATATTTATTTTAGGAATATTTTGCATATTTTATAATTATATTGAGTTTAATATTTTTATTTTGCTTGTATGTGGGGCTATATGTTTGTTTATATCGGTCGATTTTGGAAATATTTTACATAAAATGCTTGTTTATTTTTGTATAAACAAAACTTTAAGCGGTTTTAGAATTTTTCCTATTTTAATAATAGAAAAACCCATAATTGAAAAAACGGTAGAAAAAGAAATAATACCGACATATAGATACGAAGCCGATTTTAAATGTTATTATATTTATTTTTATAATGAATTAGTATATAAAGAAATAAGAGAATATTTTTTGCAAAATTTAAATATAGATATAAGTAAAATAAAAAAGACAATTTCGATAATTTAAGGAACAGATTATGAGTAGAGAAATCGTTGCAAAAAACAGCTTGAAATTTAATTATAAAAACAACAAAAAGGCTAAAATTTGAGTGATGATAAAAGAGAAAAACTTAGAGAATATCTTAGAAATAATAGACCTAAGAATAGAACAAATTTAGGTAATAACTCTAATAATAAAGAAAATTCTAATAAGAATTTAGAAAATGATTTAAACTCAGATAATTTGAATTTAAATAATAACTCAAATTTGGACAATTCTCAAATTCCAAACAACAAAACAAATTCAAACAAAAGAGATTATGATAAAGAACCGCTTTTTATAAAAAATCATAATCCAGATGTTTCTAGTTTTCGTGGGTTTTGTTTTTTAGTATTAGTTTTTATTAGTTTATTTATTGTTGATATTCCTA
>QWBY01000128.1_pt1 | contig 59818 bp, 47 predicted proteins | sample 1972471 | NCBI WGS metagenome assembly QWBY01 (sample SAMN09866722, study PRJNA288562) | Human gut metagenome isolate term6_stool, whole genome shotgun sequencing...
TGCTTCTTTTGCTTTTTCAGCTGCTTCTTCTGCTTTCTTCTCTGCTTCTTTTGCTTTGTCTTCCGCTGCCTTTTCTGCTTCCTTAGCTTTTTCTTCTGCTTCTTTTGCTTCTTCGGCTGCCTTTTCTGCTTCTTGTTTTGCTTTTTCCGCTTCTTCTTTTGCTTTGTCTGCTGGCTCTGATGCTTTTTCTTCGTCTTTTGTTTTTGCATCTTCTACAGCTTTGTCTACTTCGCCCTTTGTTGTTGCTTCGTCTACTTTATCTTTTGCTTCTTTCTTTTCTTCATCGCTTAGGTTTGGTAGTTTGTCTATTTTGTCTTTGGCTTCGTCTTTTGCATCTGCTAGTTCTTTTGCTTCTTGATCTTTTTTATCGTTTGCTGCTGATTTTTCTTTTGCGTCTTTTACTGCTTTTTCTACTTCAGCTTTGTCTTTTGCGTCGTCTATTGCTGTTTCTGCTGCTGTCTTTTCTTCTGGTGTTAGATTTAAATCTTTTATTTCTTCTTTTGCTTTGTCTTTTGCTTCCTTAAGTTCTTGATCTTTTTGGTCATTTGCTGCTGCTTTGTCTTTTGCGTCTTCTACTGCTTTTTCTACTTCAGCTTTGTCTTTTGCATCGTCTATTGCTTTTTCTGCTGCTGCTTTTTCTTCTGGTGTTAGATTCAAATCTTTTATGTCTTCTTTTGCTTTGTCTTTTGCGTCTTTTAGTTCTTTGTCTTTTGCTGCTTTGTTTTCTGCATCTTTTGCCTTGGCTTCTTGTACAACCTCGTTTATTCCAGGTTTGTCTGTTGCTTTATCTACTTCGCCTTTGTATGTGTCTTTTTCTGTGTCGCTTAGGTTTGGTAGCTTGCCGATTTCTTCTTTTGCTTTTTCTTTATATGCCTTTAAATCATCTGCATTCTTTGCATCTTCTAAAGATTTAGTTACTTCGCCTGTTGTTTTTGCATCATCTACTTGTTTAATAAATGGTGCTTTTTCTTCGTCGCTTAGGTTTGGTAATTCGCCGATTTCTGTTTTTGCTGCGTCTTTTGCTTCCTTAAGTTCTTGGGCATCCTTTGCTGCTTTGTTTTCTGCGTCTTTTGCCTTAGCTTCTTCTACAACAGCTTTTACTTCTACTATTGTGTCTGGTTTTTCTGCTCTCTTAACAAATTCTTCTTTTTCTGTATCGCTTAAATTCTTTAGATCGTTAATAGTAGTTTTTGCTTCTTCTTTTGCATTTTTTAAGTTTTCTGCATCTTTTGCTTTAGCATCGTTTATAGCTCTCCCTATCGGACCTGGTGTGTTAGCATTTTTTGCTATATCTAAATATCCGTCTTTTTCTTCTTTAGTTAAGTTCTTTAGATTCTCTATTACAGCTATAGCATATGCTCTAAAATTCCCCGTATTTTTTGCTGTTGCTTCTTTTAAAATTTCTTGTACTTTAGTTTCATTTTTGGCATTGTCTACTTGCTCTTTGTATTGATTTTTATCTGTGTCGCTTAGGTTTCCTAGTTTGCCGATTGTTTCTTTTGCTTCGTCTTTTGCGGTTTGAAGATCGTTAACTGCTGTTATTGCTTCTTCTAGTTCTGTTACTTTTGCAGTTATTTGTCCTTGTTCTGTTGCTGTTTTAATTAATTCTTCTGCTTCTGTTACTTTTGTACTTAATGCCTTTGCTGGGTCTGATGTGCTGTCTTTTTCAAGAACTTTTTTCGCTTCAGCAATTTTTTCTTGTAGTGGTTGAGTGTTTACTGCTGGGACTACTGGTTCATCTTCATAAGTTACTTTGATTGTTGTGTCTGCTGTTATTTTGAAGCTGTACTTGCCATCTTGTACTGCTGTTAATGTTTCTGATTGTTCTGATACAATCTTTTCTACTTTTGCTTTTTTGTTTGCTTCTGCTGCTACTGTAAATGTGATTGTGCTATCTTTTTCGTACTTGTTATCACTTGCTGCGTTTTCTACTGTTATTTTGTCTTGTGGTTCAAGTGTTAAGGTGTACTTTTTCACATTTACTGTTAGTGCATTTGTCTCGTCTTGTAAACTTCCTTTAGATATTATTACAGGATTGTTATTGTCATTTAATGTTAATTCAGCTCCATTTGCTGGATTTGTTGTGATTCCATTAGCTTTAAATTCTGCTAGTGCTACGTCTTTAGTTAAATTTTTGTCGTCTGTTAGTGTTACTACTAGTCCTGTTAAATCTAATTTATCTCCATCAGTGTAGTTTAAGTTTGTTGGTTGTGTTTGTATTGCAATGCTTACTACATTTTCTGGGTCAAATGTAGTCATCTTTGTTCTTAGTTTATTTACACGTTCATTTAAAGGATCTTGCCAGTCATTTTTAACTGCTTTAATTAGTTCTTCTGCAGCCTTGATGTCTGCATCTTTCAAATCTTTTGCTGCTTTTCCTTCAAGGACTTTCAACGCATCGTCTGCTTTAAGATATTTTTCCACTTCTGCAAGACGAGGTACTAGTCCAGTCTTTCCACTTCCTTTAGCTAATTCATCCACTGCTGCTTTCGCTGAATTATATTCTTCCTCAGTCTTGTCTTTTTCTGCTGTTTCAACTAAAGCTGTTGCTTCTTCTAATTTTTCATTTCTAACTTCTATGAATTTTACAGTTACTTCAGTTTCACATGTGTCAATATCAGTTAATTCATAATTAAATTTAATTTCTTTTGTTTGTTCATCCCATTCAATTGCATCTTCTTTAAATGTTATGCCAGAAGTTACTTGACTTCTCATCCTTGCAGGTTCAAAACCATCAGGAAAATTAACTTCGGAAGTGCCTTTAGGAACTTCTATATTATAGATTTGATGCGTAAAACGAGAATCAGAAAAGACTATTTTTTTGTTTGCTAGTACTTTTGTTATTTGGTTTTCTTGAAAATATAGTCCCCTAGTAATGTTTGTATTTTTTGATAAGTCTAACTTTGTTAGTTTATTATAGGCACAACTAAGACTTTGTATAAGAGGATGCTTACTTAAATCTAATTCTGTTAATTTATTGTCATCGCAACTCAAATAACTTAAACTACCTCTTTCAGGTAATTTTAGGACCTCTATTTTGTTTCTATCACAATCAAGTTTTTTCAATCCATCGCATTCACTTAAATCTAATTTTGTTAATTTATTCTCTCTACAAATAATCGTTTCAATAGATTTTGGAATGTTTGACAATGATGTTATTTCGTTTTCACGGCAGTCTAGCTCTTTAAGTTTTGTATTATTCGAAAAATCCAGAGCCCCAGTTATACTATTATTTTTGCAAAGGAGTGTCTCTAAATTTGGGAAGTGTTCTATACCCTTAATACTTTTAATTAATCCTTTAGCACCAGAGCTTACACTTACATCAATACTTGTAACTGCATTTAGCTCTTCTTGACTTAAAACAAATCCATCCGTTTTATCTGTGTTAAATTTGCTTGATACATAATTTCTAAATGTCGCATCAGGGAAGTTTGTTTCATTAATTTCAACATTTCCTTCTGCTGCATAGGTTTCTATGATATTGAATGGTAGACAACCTATTAACATAACTAGGGCAAGAAATAGCCCAATTATTCTTTTACTTTTTTGTTTCATTTTTTACCTCCAATTTGTATTTCATATTTTTACTTCCAAATTTTATATAATCCTACTGTGGATTTTTGAAAATCTATTCTCTTATTTCTATCCTCATACCTCCTTTAAAACACACAAAAATCTCATACCTAAGGTTATTGTACCCCCCCCCAGTCAATTTTTGTCAATACTAAATATTTATGTATATCTATATTTGTGTACTGTTTTACTATACTTTGATGTTGTGGTTGTATTTTTGTGTAAAATGGTTTGGATGGATTAGATGAGAAGATAAATTTAATTTTAAATGCTATACGTATAGCATGAATTTTGATTTTTATTTTGATGCTATACGTAGAGCATGAGATTTTGATTTTTATTTTTGATGCTATACGTAGTGCATGAGAGATAATCATTATTAATTAGTATTTTAAAATTCTAGAGGAAGACAGTCACCCTGAGCGGAGGGTGGAGGTTTACCGAAACCCGTAGTCGAATGGGTATAACCTTAGTGGGTTATGTTTGGATGATTCCACTTGCAAAGGTAAGGTTAAATATAGGTCAGATCCTTCGACTCCAAAGGCTAACGCCTTTTCCGCTCAGGATGACCAGTTGGGAGAAGTGTCGCTCAATAGATATTAATTATTTGCAATTTTTAAAGACTTTACGCCTTCGGCTGTGGAAGCAAGATGCTTCCGCTACAGGGTTTACGTACAAATACGGTCTGTTTCACGGCTTCGCCTGAGTTAAAAGAATTTTGTGCCAAGGTTGATGGAAGCTGGTAGCTTCCGCTACAAAAATTTTATTATTACAGATGCTATCTGGATAGCATGAGAGATAATAATTATTAATTAGATTTTTAAAATTATTTTATTTGCAATAACACGACTCTCAGAGGTTATACCCGTTCGACTCACTTCGTTCGCTCAGGGTGACTGCAGTTGGGGTGGTTATGTATGGGTGGCTGAAGTTGGGAGGACTGTCGCTCAATTAGTGTTAATTATTGGTATTAAACTTCACATCTTTCAGCTTATTAAAAAATAATTTTTCCATTCTATTCTCCTTCGTCTTAATGGTATAATTATTGTGGAGATGATTATGAAATTTAACAGAACTTTTAAACTTATTTTTTATTTTTTAATATATATCGGTCTTTCTTTTGCAGTTTTTTATTTCGACTTGAATAGATTCTATCTTGTTATAAATTGTGGGCTTTCCATGTTTGCATTTGTTTTAAGCGAGGTTGGACTTTCTTTTAAACGCTCAACTTTTCTTGTGATTCTTGTGACTCTTCCTGCCATTTTTTTCTATCCAAATTGCATCTACATGGCGACGGATTTCATACATACGAAGACCAGCGAGTTCTATTCTGTTGATATTCATAGAAATGTCAACTATGTGATGAACTATGTTTCTTGGCTTAAGATGATGGTGGATGTGCTTTTTATTACTCTATCCCTCATTCTTTCCTACGAAACTTTTGTAAATATTTTGGAGATTATAAAGGTTAAAGGTCATGTTCTTGCTGAGTTTATTATGCTTATTTTCTTTTCCGGGATTTCTGGCATCGCTGTTTATCTTGGAAGATTTGTTAGATTTAATTCTTGGGATGTGTTGAGCCCTTCTAATCTAAAACTCATCTACTCCACCATTATGAATCTACAGCACAACGACTATCTCTTGATCGGTGTCTTCGCTGCTTTTCATATGGCGATTATCATTCTATTTTCTATTTTTAAAAGACCTTCAAATTAAATTTTTGCAAACAAATAGCCGTACTACTTATGGTACGGCTCATTTTTTATGATTTTAAATGCTCTATAGATTTGTTCTAGTAGGTTTATCCTTATTATCTGATGTGGAAATGTCATCTTCGAAAATGAAATCTTACTGTCGCTTCTCTTCAAAACTTCTTTTGATATTCCACAGGATCCTCCGATTACAAATGCAACGTCAGAGTTTCCGTAGATCATTAGGTCTTCAATTTCACTTGCAAATTCTTCTGAACTTCTCTGTTTGCCTTCTATTTCCATGGTAAAGACCAGGTCTTTATCCTTTATCTTGGACAGAATCCCCTCTCCTTCTTTTTCTTTTGCAAGTTCTACTTCACTTTCGGAGAAATTTTCCTTTATATCTTCGTCTTTTATTTCTATTACTTCTACTTTTGCATAGGGTCCAAGGCGTTTTAAATATTCATCCTGTGCCATTTTCAAATACTTTTCCTTGAGTCTACCTACACATATTATCTTTATATTCAAAGGACTTCTACTCCCATGCTCTTTAGTTCTTCTATGTTTTTCTTATGGTTTTCTTCGTCTACATATCCTAGTAGATCTTCAAGAAGCACTACATTTTTGCCGTGGCGTCTAAGCTCTAAGACAGTTTCTCTCACGCAGAATTCTGACGCGATTCCACATACATAGAAGGTTTTGGCGTCAAGTTCATGGATCTTTGTTCCGAGAGCGTTCTTTGCATTAAATGCTGAATACTCTTCCACCACATCGTCTATTCCCTTTTTAAATGTATTTTCTTCGTTCGGGATATTTTTTCCATCTAGCTTTTCAAAAAATACTTTTGATAACTCTAAACCATGGGTATCTCTTACACAGTGAACTGGCCATATGCCACCGTTTTCTTTGAAAGACTTATTTTCTCTACTGTGCCAATCCATTGAGTAGACTGGTGAAACTTTATTTTCTTTTATAAATTTCACTATGTTTTCCACTGCTTCATGGGAGTGGTGACATGCTAGGCTTCCGTCTATGAAGTCATTTTGACAATCAACTACTACTAATACATCCATAACTATTCCTTTCTATTAAAAAAGGGCTCTAAGCCCTAATTTATTTTGTAACTTAAATAAGTTTCTTTGCTTCTTCTAGTGCAGCATCGAAGTTAACTTCATGAGTTACTTCTGGCACGATTTCTGTGTAAGTTACTTTGCCTTCTTTGTCAATGATTATTATTCCTCTTGCAAGAAGTCCTAGTTCCTTGATTAAGAATCCATATTTCTCTGCGAAGTCATGGTCTTTGTAATCACTTACTAGTTCAACTTGTTCGATTCCTTCTGCAGCACAGAATCTTTGTTGCGCAAATGGAAGGTCCATTGAAATCGTAACTATCTTTATATCTTTTGAAAGTTCAGTTGCATCTTCGTTAAATGTTCTAGTTTGAATTGCACAAACTCCAGTGTCGATTGATGGCACTACTGAGATGATCACTACCTTACCCTTGTCATCGCTTAGATGGTATTCTGAAAGGTCTCCCTTAACTGCTACGAAGTTAGGAGCTTTATCTCCAACTTTTATTTGTTCTCCTACTAAGTTCATTTCATTTCCTGCAAATTTTAATTTCATTATATTCCTCCTAATTTTCATTATTATTCATTCTTTCTATTTATATCCAAGTTTAAATTTTTAAAACAACTGTGATATACTATTTGTAGAAAAATTAATTTGGAGGAAAGATGTTTACACCTGTTATTTTAGGCACCGATGCCAACGCTTACGGAGTCGCTCGTTCTTTTCACAAGGAATACGGCAAGATTTCTTACTGTTTTGGCAGGAAGCCACTTATATATACTAGAGATTCAAAAATTGTAAATGTACATGTGGATCCTAATTTCGAAGATGAGGAAGTATTTTTAAAGACTCTTATAGATTTTGCAAAGGATAGACCTGGAGAAAAACTTCTATTGATCTCCTGCTCCGACGGATACACTTCACTCATTACGAAAAACAGCGGAATTTTAAAAGAGTACTATCTATTTAACTATGTGAGTCCTGAAATGCAAAATCTCCTTGAAAATAAGGAGGACTTCTACAATATTTGTGAAAAAGAAAATCTTCCATACCCGAAGACCTACATTATCGATAAGAATATGTACGAAAGTGGCGATATCCATCTACCATTTTCTTATCCAATAGCACTTAAAGCAAATGATTCTATCGAGTTTGTACACCTTCACTTCGAAGGCAAGAAGAAGGCTTACAAGATTCATTCAGAAGAAGAATTTAATCTTGAAATTAAGAGAATCTATGACGCAGGCTACACTGGAGATATGATCGCTCAGGAATTTATCGAAGGTGGTCCAGAGAATATGGCAGTCTTAAACGCATATGTAGATAAGAATGGCAAGGTAAAGATGATGTGCCTTGGAAGATGTCTTCTCGATGCTGTGCTTCCTACAGAGATAGGAAACTACGACTTTCTATACACCGACTCAGATGAAAATCTCTACAAGATCTACGAAAAATTCTTGGAGTCCATAGGATATCGCGGATTTGCAAACTTCGACTTAAAATATGACGACAGGACAAATACCTACAAGGTCTTTGAAATAAACATTAGACAAGGGAGATCTTCCTACTATATGACTGCCGGAGGATGTAATTTCGTGAAGTTCCTCGTTGAAGATTTGGTTTTAAATAAGGAGAGAGAAACTTACTACCACAGTGGTTGCGAAAAGGTATGGCTCTATGTAGATCCATTTGTAGTTAAAGAATACGTCTCAGAAGATAAAAAAATCCTTGCTAAAAGACTTATGAAAAGAGGTTTTGAATTTACCCAATGGTATGAAAAAGACAGAAACTTCAAGAGATTTCTAGCCTATGTCCGTGCTAGACTCTCAAGCATAAAAATCTATTGGAGGTACAAAAAATGAATAGAAAACAGAAAATTGTAGTTGTGGTATTTTTTATTTTATTAATATTTTCTCTGTTTCTTATGTACCACTATCTAAGATATATGTAATTAATCCCCTTTTGGGGATTTTTTGTTTTTTAAATAATTATCATATTTTTTTATAACACACTGTAATTAAATTGACTTTTTATTGAATATAGAATATATTAATATTGAAATAAAGTATTTTTTTTATTTATAGAAGGAGGAACACATGGCTAACTATAGCGCATTTGATATATTGGGACCTATCATGATAGGACCAAGCAGTTCTCACACTGCAGGAGCTTGTAGAATCGGAAAGACTGCACTTAACATCTGCCCAAAAGGATGGAAGAGCGTAGAATTTATTCTTCACGGCTCGTTTGCCCACACTTACAAAGGCCACGGCACTGACGTTGCTCTAGTGGGAGGTATCTTAGGATACGAAACTTATGACGAAAGACTTAGACATAGTTTTGATGATGCAAAAGAAAGAGGAGTAGACTTCACTTTTAAGACTGCTGATCTTGGCGAAAAGTATCATCCAAACACAGTTAAAATTATATTCCACTACGACGATCACGATGAATATATAATCGGTTCTTCAATAGGTGGTGGAGCTATCGTAATCGTAGATATCAATGGTATCGAAGTTGAATTTAGAGGAGAATTCCCTACAATTCTGCTTAAGTACAACGAACAAAAGGGAGTAGTTGCCAATGTTTCAAAATTCTTGGCAGACGCAAACTACAATATCGAATCTATAAACACAAACAAAGATAGAATCACAAACCTAGTTACTCTAACCGTCGAAATTGACAGACCTCTTGAAGAAAAGATAAAAGACGAAATTTTGAACCAAGATAGATTTTTAGAATCTACTTACGTGGAGGTATAAAATGTTAAATACTCAAAGAGAGATTATAGATTATTGCAATGAAAATGGCTGCTCGATTGCGGATTTAGTACTTAGTGAAGAACTTAAAAATCCACACCAAACTGAAGAAAGTTTAAGAGCAGGTCTACTTGAAGTCTTAGAAGTTATGAAAAACTCTTCTCATGACGCACTAGAAAAAAGCTACACAACAAGATTTAAGATGATCGACGGCTTCGCAAAGACTTTCAATGACTACAGAAAAGAAAAAGAAACTATATGTGGAGACTTCCTAGTTGGAGCTATGGCGATGGCATTTTCAACATCTGAAACCAATGCCGCAATGGGAAAGATCGCCGCTGCACCAACTGCAGGATCTGCAGGAATCATGCCTGCCGCTATGTCAAGCATGAGAATTAGATACAACCTAGATGACGATACAATGATAAAAGGTTTCTTAACCTCCATTGGAATCGGACAAATAATTGGAAACTATGCTACCTTTGCAGGAGCTGAAGGTGGATGTCAAGCTGAATGTGGTTCTGCATCTGCTATGGCCGCTGCTGCAATAGTTGAAATGTTAGGTGGCACCCCAGAAATGGCTCTTAACGCTGCAAGCATTACACTTATAAATGTAATGGGACTTGTTTGCGATCCAATAGCTGGACTAGTTGAATATCCTTGTACTTTCAGAAATGCTTCTGGAGTAATGAACGCATTTATCTCTGCCGACATGGCCCTTGCTGGTGTAAAATCCATCGTTCCTTTTGAAGAAACCGTACAAGCAATGGGTGAAGTTGGACATATGCTTCATGAATCCTTAAGAGAAACAGGACTTGGAGGTATAGCAGGAACCAAGACTGGTCAAGCAATAAGGCGTGAATTCTTAGGAGACAACGCTTAAGAGAAAAATTTTTATTTAGGAGAAATTATATGAAAAAGTTAGGATTAATACCTCGTTTGTTAATCGCAATTGCTCTAGGTATTATAATCGGAGCTTACTTACCATTTGCTAGAAAAGAAATAACTACTATTCTAGTTACTATCTCAGGACTATTCGGTAAATTTTTAAGCTTTATTATTCCACTTATGATCATTGCATTCGTAACAAAAGGTATCGCAGATCTATCAGAAGGAGCTGGTAAACTACTTCTAGCTTCTGTAATCATCGCTTATCTTTCAACACTAATAGCTGGTACACTTTCTTACACAATGGCTAAGACACTATTTGGAAGCTTTGTAACTCCAGAACTTGCTGAAAAGATTCAAGCAGCAACATCAGAAAGTTTAACACCACTATTTGAAATTCCACTAGGACCAATCGTTGACGTAACAGCAGCTCTAGTTCTTGCATTTATGATGGGACTTGCTGTTTCAGTTCTTCGTCAAAAAGGTTCTGGAGATGGCTTCTACAAGCTAATCAACGAATTCAACGAAATTATAGTAATGGTACTTTCAAATGTTATCATTCCACTACTTCCACTATTTATCTGTGGAAACTTTGCAAACATGGCTTACTCAGGCTCTGTATTTGCAATTCTAAATATCTTCTGGAAGATATTCATTTGTATTATCATTCTACACATTCTTTACATCACACTTATGTTTATCTGTGCAGGAGCATACACAGGAAGAAATCCATTCTCATCTCTTAAGAAAGCAATCCCTGCTTACTTAACAGCTGTAGGAACTCAATCTTCTGCTGCTACTATCCCAGTAAACGTAGAATGTAACAGAAATATCGGTGTTACTAAACAAATAAGAGACTTCGTTATTCCACTATGTGCAACAGTGCATCTACCTGGTTCAATGATTACACTTACTTCTTGTGTATACACACTTCTAACCATGTATGATATGCCACATAGCTACGGACTAATCGTTAAATTCATTGCTATACTTGGTATCGCAATGGTAGCTGCTCCAGGAGCTCCAGGTGGAGCTGTTATGAGTGCTCTTCCATTCCTACCAGTAGTTGGTATCGCAAGTGATTCACCAATGGCTACAATTCTAATTTCACTATATCTAACTCAAGATAGTTTCGGAACTGCAGCTAACGTAACTGGTGATAACGCAGTATCAATGGCAGTAGAAAAAATCTACTACAAACACATTGTTAAAAAACCTATTCCAAGAATAGAAGACGAAGAAGACGAAGCGCTTATCTAATATTTAAAATTTAAAACGATGGATTATATGGCTTAGCCATTAAGAGAGTAGATAAAATCTACTCTCTTTTTTATTTATTTTTATTTGAAAGAGACAACCTTAATAGCTTTTATTTTAAAACTTCACCATAGAAATGTATTGATAAAGTTTATCAGTAGGAGTATAATTAAGCCAAAGAAGAATCGTTATCATTAGATATGGCTTGTACTTATATTAAAAAAGGAAGGAAGTTTTATGATTAAAGTTTCAAATTTACATAAGTGTTATGGTTCTGGACATGGAAAGATTGAAGTTCTAAAAGGAATTGATTTAGAGTTTGAAGATAAAAAAATAATTTGTATTCTTGGTCCATCAGGGTCAGGAAAATCAACACTTCTAAATATTTTAGGTGGAATAGAAAATATTGATAGAGGAGAGGTTGATGTATTCGACAACAAATTGAGTAAGATGTCAAAAAAAGAATTAGAAAATTATAGGCGAGAGTACTTGGGTTTTATTTTTCAGTTTTATAACTTAATTAGCGACTTAAATGTCTTTGAAAATATAGAGGTCGGGAAATTTTTATCTAAAAATCCAGTTGATATAGATTATTTGGTTAATGAGTTAGGGCTTAATGATCATAAATATAAATATCCAAATGAAATTTCAGGAGGGCAGGCACAAAGGACATCAATAGCAAGGGCAATTATAAAAAGACCAAGGCTTTTAATTTGTGACGAACCTACCGGCGCCCTGGACTATGACAGCGCAAAAGATGTTTTAAGGATAATAGAACAGCTTAATAGGGATTATGAATCCACTGTAATTATAGCCACGCACAACATTCAAATTGCAAAAATGTGTGATTTGATTTTATCTTTGCATAATGGAAAAATAAAGAGCTTTGAAGTTAATACAAATAAGCTTTCTGCAAAGGAAGTGGTATGGTAAATGAAAAATCCTATTAACAAGAGAGTTTATAGACAGATAAAATCGAAGCCTTTCAAAGTTATTCCAATTTTTATTTCATTAGTATTTATAGTGGTGTTTGCATCTTCCTTTTTCATATCACAAGAGTCTATTAAGAATCTATATTACAGTCAAATTGAAAAGGGCAAGGTTGAAGACGGAAACTTCACCACTATTTACGAATTGACAGATGATTTGAAAGAACAAATAGAAAAGCTGTCTTTAAAACTATATGATAATTTTTATTTTGAAGCTGATGTTAAAGGCAATAAAAGCTTAAGAGTTTTTAAAAACAGAAAATACATAAATGAAGCTCAAATTTATGAAGGTAGGCTTGCAAACTCTGAAGATGAGATTGCAATTTCTGCAAACTATGCAAGAGCAAATGATTTAAAGTTAAATGATAGTATTGAAATAGGAGGTAAAAATTTTAAAATTATAGGTCTTTTTTCAGTTCCAGACTATTCGTCACTGCTTAAAAATAGAGATGATCTGGTTATGGATATTGGATATTTTGGAGTTTGCCTTTTAAGTGATTCAGGATTTAAAAAATTTTCCAATGAAAAGATAATATACAATTACTCTTATCATACTGATAACAATTTAAACGAAAGAGAAGCAAAGGAAAAACTAAAGGAGATTTCAAAGGTTATAAACAAAGAAAACTTGATGATTGATGGCGTTACAAGGTTTGATAACAAACGTATAACTTTTATCATTGAGGATATGGGTGGAGATGTTCCAACTATGACCTTGACATCAATACTACTTTTTATTGCAATTGCGTTTATAAGCGCGGTGCAAATAAAGAGTTTGATAGAAGAGGAAGCTCCGATTATTGGAACTCTACTTGCATCTGGATACAGAAAAAAAGAGCTTTTACTTAATTATATGGCAATGCCACTTTTCGTTGCCCTTATATCATCATTAGTAGGAAATATAATTTCATATACTTATCTGTATAAAAAATATGCAGCCCTTTACTACGCATCCTATGACCTGCCAAAATTCGAAGTGACCTTCACCGCCCGCTCATTTCTCATTACATCTTTTTTACCAATGATAATCTACTTGGTAATAAATTATCTTGTAATTAGCAGGAGCTTACAATTTAGTCCTGTGAATTTTTTAAGAAGAAACTTAAAAAAGACAAAGAAAAATACAAGGCTAAAACTAAAAAATATTTCGTTTTTAAGAAAATTTAAAACAAGGATTATACTTTCCAACAAATTAAATTTCATAGCTCTTTTGTTCGGAGTATTTTTAGCAAATTTAATTTTAGTATTCTCACTTTCTGCAAAGCCTGTGTTTAGTATTTATGCTAAAAATATGCAAAATGAGATGAAGTATAATCACATCTATTTTGTAAAGCAAAAGGAAAACAAAGATGTGAATGCGGATGTCGCAACAGTGGTTAAATCAGAATTGGTCGATAGCGATGACAAAGAGATTCAATTCTATGGAGTAGAAAAAAATAGTAAATACAAAAAACTAAAAGTAGAAGATTTGAAAGAAGACGAAGTTATAGTTTCTTCTGGATTTTCAAAAAGATTTAATTTAGAAAAATCAGATACATTTAGGATTAGAGATAGCTACAATAGCAAGATAAAAAATTTAAAAATAAAGGAAATAGACAAGGACAATAGTCTGTTTCAAATATTTACAAGTAGAGAGGCATTAAACAAAATAATTGAAAAAGACAAAGATTATTTTAATAGTTATATGTCAGATAAAAAATTAGACATTTCAAAAGACAATCTAATTACTGAATTAAACAAAAATGAAATGTCGAAATTTATGGACCATTTCCTAGACTCCTTTGGTGTTGTATTTACCATGTTAGTAGTAGTCTCCTTAGCATTTTATTTTATACTAACCTCAATGATTTCATCCTTAATAATTGATAAGTCAAAGGTTAATATAACATATCTTAAAATTTTTGGATTTAAGGATAGTGAAATTTCAAAAGTTTATATAAGCACCATATTTTTAATATTAATAGTGTATCAGATAATTTTAATACCTATTTTGGACAAGCTCATAAAATATATGCTATTTGTAGCCATGGAAAAATTTGATGCATATTTTGATATTCCTGTTCCAAAATCAATATTCATATTGGCATATGTACTTAGCATAGTAACATTTATACTGGTTCATCTAGTAGAGAAGTATAAAATATCAAGGCTTAATATGGTGAAAGAATTAAAAATAATAAACGGATAAAAAAATGGACTGACTTCGAAAGAAGCTCGGTCCACTTTTTTGGGAACAAAAAAACTGTTGGTGGTTTGAATAAAAATATCAACCTCAACAGTTTTTAAAATACTTTTAATCCAATGAAAAAGACATCTATTGCGATGTCTTTTGCCAATTGTATTTAATTGTATAATTTGTTTTTTCCTACTTATTTTACCAATTTTCTTAAAATCTTAATCTCATGTTCATATCCGTCTAGCTCATTTGGAGTTTCAAGATACATTGGAATATTTTGAAGAACTGGATGATTTACTATTCTTTCAAATGTTTCTATCCCAAGTGAGCCTTCGCCGATCTTTTCGTGGCGATCTTTTCTCGCTCCTAGAGGATTTTTTGAATCATTTATATGAATCGCTTTTAATTTTTCTAGTCCGATTACATTGTCGAACTCTTCTAGCACTCCGTCTAAATCATTTACAATATCGTATCCTGCTTCGAATATATGGCATGTGTCAAGACATACATAGATATTATCTCCAAATTTCGATCTATCTATAATATCTCTTATCTCTTCAAAACTTCTACCGATTTCTGTGCCCTTTCCAGCCATGGTTTCAAGTAGCACCTTTGTGTTCATTCCGTCCCAAAGCACACTATCTAATGCTTCTACTATGAGTCTTGTACCTTCTTCTACTCCTTGACCTACGTGAGATCCAGGGTGAAGATTGTATAAGTTTCCAGGAAGCATCTCCATCTTTTGTAAATCATCTTCTAGTATTATATGGGCAATCTCCCTAGTTCTTTCAGTCTTTGATGCAAGGTTCATTGTATATGGTGCGTGAGTTAGGATCGGTCCCATATTATTTTCTTCTATAAATTTTTTAAATTCTTCTAAATCTTTCTCATCAATTGCCTTTGCTCTAGCTCCTCTAGGATTTCTCATAAAATATTGGAATGTGTTAGCTCCTATTGAGCTGGCTGTCTTTGCCATGTTTAGAAATCCTTTGGAATAAGAAACATGCGGTCCTATTCTAAGCATTTAACCTCCTATTTCTATAAAATATATTACCGGCTCTTCATAAGGGTGGATAAGTGTTAATAAATTTCCCACATTTTCCCTTTCATCTTTTTCAATTCTAAATTCGATCTTTATCTCTTCGACTTTTGAAATTTCTCCGACCTTGCCTATATATGGAGTCGCCCCTTCCTTTGGTCTAAAGTGGCCTATAACTTTGTAGCTTGCATAGACATAGTCATAATTATTGTAATTTAAATATCCATGCTCATTTAGTTCGTTTACAAGCTTGGCTTCAAAATCTTCTGGAATATATACTTCAACTTTTAAATATTTCATAATCTCACTCCATTACTTTGTTGGAAATCCAGCCTTCATAAGTGTTTCCGGATTCATCTTTGGCTTCTACTGAACACCAAACTCTGATATTTCCTTCGAGCTTAGTGTCCTTTATATAAAGATCTGTGCCAGATTTCAAAACTTGTACAATCTCTGAATCAAGAGAAGGTCCCTTGCGTAGGTTTGCCTTAGAAATCTTAACCTTTTGATATGTGTTTAGAAGGGATTTTGCTTCGTTTGATAGATCTGCCCTGCTCTTGTCCTTTTCTTCTTGGCTTTCCTTATCGTCAGCTTCTTTATCTTCATCTTTCTTTGTATCGCCATCAGTATCATCAATATTTAAACTTACGGCTTCTATTTTGTCAAAGCTATTTGCCTGAAGCTTCATAAGGCTTGTGGTTGCATTTGCAGAATCCGGAACAACTGCTAGGAAATCTTCTAAAACTTTTATAGCTTCTTTATCCTTTCCTTCATCTTCAAGAGCCTCAGCCTTCTCCAAAAATATCCTTTCTAAATCCAGGATCTTGTCCTGAGCTTCTTTGAAATGCTCTTCATCCTTTTCACTGACCTGTTTAAACTTTCTAGCTGCCTCTAGGTACTTGCCATGGAGAATACTTTCGTTGCCCTCTTCAAAGATCGTTTTGCTCTTTATAAGCTCCTTTGCCTTTGAGACTTTTTCTTCGATCTCTTCTCTCTTGTAGTTTTTATTTATCTTTTTATACTCTTTTAAGGCTTCTTCGTAATTTCCTTCAATAACTAGGCTGTCCGCCATTTCAAGAGTCTTAGTATTTTTGTAGTAACCGTAGTATTTTCCACCTACAAATGCAACAGCAACGAGCAGAACAGCAAAAAGAAGTACCTTAAAAGTGGTCTTAAAAAATTTTGCAACTTTTCTTGGTCTTTTGTAATCCACGTCTTCTGGCTCAAGATTTATCCTTTCAAGCTCTTTTTCATCTGGGCTAGGTGCAACCTTGGTAAGCTTCGTCTGAGTGTAAGTGGCGCTTATATCCTCTTCCTGGGTACCTTCAGAGTCCTCGTCCTCTGAAAGCACAGACATCATCTTTAGGTTTATAAGAGGTTCAGTTAAATTGTTTAGGACGAAGTTTTTATTTCTATTGCAGTTTCTGCACTCTTCATCATCTTTTGAGTTTGTAAATCCGCAGACGCATCTCCAGCCATTCACAGTGTTTTCGCCATATGTGTTGATTTCTTTTCCGAGAATATCTCTGATTTTCTTTAGCTTATCATCAGTAATTATAGGGAGCACGAAACTCTTTTTATCATCGGCAGAAAACTTCATCGTCTTTGCATCGTCAAAAGTAATGCTTTGGATGCGTATTTCAATGGATCTAGCATCATAAAATCTCTCATCTAAAAGGAAAGGTTTTATGTAGTAGACTATGTTTGGAAGAGCACTCATGCCTTGAGCTTGAAATAGCCACTCCAATCCTCCGAATAGATAGTTGTCTGCAGCATCTTTAAATTTTACTTGAAAAACTACGTCTTCAACTGCTTTTTTATATATATTTAAAACATCAATCGCAAGATACATTTTTTCTCCAAAGAGAAGCTCTGCCCTTACGATCTGAAAATCTTCTTCTGGATCAAGATTAATAGTTGTGGGAAGTGTTTGAAAATTATCCATCAATGCCTCCTTCTTATCTTGTAAATATTATATAATAATTATTAGTCTATTAAAAGACTTGTTAATTTTTCGTAACCTTATGGCTAAATAAACTTCTATACTACGCCATTAAATTTATAAGTAGTACATCATATTAAGAAATTTAATTAAGCATCAATATAATCTTTTCATTAAGTGATAAAATTTAAAATATAATATATAATATAGTTGTAAGTAATAGGAGGTTATATGAAAAAGGAAATTCTAGGCGAAGAAATAGCCTACGATGACAATCAAAAAGACGCTCCGGTAATTTTTTTAATCCACGGAAACATGACCGCAAAGGAGTGTTTTTACAATATAGAAAAGTATTTGGGAGAAAGAAGAATAATCGCTTTTGACCTACCAGGCTTCGGCGATTCAACATTTAACTATTTCTACTACACAATAGAAGAACTAGCTTGGGTCGCATATAGATTTATAAAGTCATTTGGCTTTAAAAAATTCGATGTACTAGGATGGTCCATGGGTGGCGCAATAATTTATGAACTATTTAAGACTAGGTTAAATGAAAATATAGAACATGCGGTATTTGTCTCTGCAATGGGCATAAATGGTGTCAATCGATTAGACGACAACTACAAGAGTTTCTTAGACACCATGCACTTAAGTAATATCCCTACAGAAATCATGAATGGGATACAAGTCTACCAAGAAGAACTAAGGAAGTTCTATAGCTTGAAACCTAGCTATGATAGTTCCCTCACCAAGGAAAGCACAAGACAGATGCTAAAGAGATACGTCTTCAACGAAAAACACGATCACCAAATTCTCGAAAGAGGCACAAGGCTTGCTCTTAAACAGAAAGATCCAATAGATATCAACAAGGCAATCATGAAGTACATCTACGCAGGCGACAAAGTGCCTCATATCAAAAAATTATTCCTTCATGGCACAGATGACAAAGTCGTGAAGAAAGAAAAGATAGAAGAAACCTACGAATTTTTCAAAGAAAGTAGTACCCTTAAATTTTTACCTGGCTACGACCACGGAATGATAGTCTCTCACGCAAAAGAACTCTCAGAACCCATAAATACATTCTTGGAGGCATAAATGAAAGCATTAATATTTAATAATAAACTAAAAGAACTGGCGAACTATGCAAAAGAGCTGGGATATGAAACATATCACGTGACAAATGACGATTTAAAAACTGGCAACTACCCAAAAGACGTGGACATCATCTGCGGAGGAATGGAATTTAAACTCTTAAAACGAGAACAACTAGAAGAATTTAAAAATCTAAAGTATATATTTCTCTACTCAGTGGGAATAGATTATATGGATCTAGAGTTTATAAAGGAAAAAAATATCGTCCTTTGCAACAACCACGGCGCATATAGCGAACCGATAGCAGAATGGATAGTCTACAATTTGCTACAAATCGAAAAGCAAAATAGAAAATATCTGGAGCAACAAAAGGATCACATCTGGAAGAGACTCGAAGGAACAGGCACCATGTATAATAAACACGCATTGTTCTTGGGAACAGGTGCAATAGCAAAAGAAACACTAAAGAGGCTAAAACCATTTGTAAAGACCATCACAGGAGTAAATACCACAGGAAGATCTGTAGAAGGTTTCGATAGAATCATAAAAAACGAAGAACTTGGAAAAGTTTTGCCAGAAATGGACTATGTAGTGTCATTCTTGCCATCGACAAAAGAAACATATAAGTCACTAGATAGAGAGTTTTTCGCCAATATGAAAGAAGGCTCAATATTTGTAAATATAAGTCGTGGAACAGTGGTAGATGAAGACGCACTAATAGAAGCGCTAAGATCAAAACACTTAAAAGCAGCAGCACTTGACGTGGTATTTAAAGAACCACTAGATGAAAATTCAGAGCTTTGGGATCTAGAAAATATCTATATCTCACCACACACATCAGACGCATCAGAAGACTTCTTAGAAAGAAGAGCAAGAACAGCAACAGAAAATTTAAAGAGATTAAAAGAAAAGGAAGAACTTGTAAATATAGTAGACTTCGAAAAAGGATATTAAAAATTATATAAAATAGAAATTTTAAAGCGGCATAAGCCGCTTTTTTTGTTGGTTTACTACAATAAAAGCTCAAAGTCGATTCCGATTACAGAAACTCCTTTCGAGCATTTTATTTATATAAATGCGTTTTAATTTGTAAAATTTAAAAAATTAAAATCAGGCGAAGCCGTGAAACAACACAAGTTAAGATTTGTTTTTGTAGCGGAAGCTACCAGCTTCCATCAGCAAAGATACTACATTCTCTTCAATTTGCCGTCAGGCGTACAACAACAATTGCTACTATCCATCGCTGTAGCGAAAGCATTTTGCTTCCACAGCCGAAAGCTCTGTAGAACAAGACTAATTGAATCATATGAACTTATACGGGTCTATCCCTATATATGGTCATCCTAAGCGAAGACAGTCTACAGTCGGAGTCGAAGGCTCTGACCTATATTTAACCCATCCATGCAATTTTTTATCTCAGATGACCTCCAAACTGCAGTCACCCTGAGCGAACGAAGTGAGTCGAACGTGTATAAATTCTGAAGGGCAAGTCTATGCAAATATAATAATTTTATTTACTAATTAATAATTATTATATCTCATGCTATCCGGATAGCATGAGTTTATTTTTATGCTTTACATAGAGCATCAAAATTTATCCCAATAAAAAAAATCCCTGGTCTCCCAAGGATTTTAATTAATTTATTTATTTTTCTTTTTTAATTTCTATTGAATATAGATTGTCATCTTTTTCGAATTCTACTTCGTATCCCAATCCTTCAAATGCTCCTCTTAGTGGAATATAAGTTCTGCCTTCTTTTATCATTGGTGCTACGTCTAGTTCAACTTCTTTTCCATCTACTAGGATAGTTTTGTTTCCAATAGTCATTTCAACTTTTTTGCCATCTAGTTCTGCTGTTACTTTCTTAGATTCCTTGTCCCATTCAACTTTTGCTCCTGCTTTTTCAAGGATTGCTCTAAATGGTACGAAGGTTCTGTTTTCCTTAACGAATGGCATTGCATCTTCAAATGCTACAAATTCATCTTCAATTGTTACTAAGAATACTGGTCCAACATCTTTTCCAAGTGTTCCAAATAGTTCTTCTTGTGTAAAGATCTTTGCATCCTTTGGAAGTTCTACTTTTACTTTGTCATCTTTTACAGTCTTCACATTTGATTCAACTGAGATCACTCCTACTTCATCAATTTTAAATTTGAATGATAGGTTTTGGTCCATTGAATCTTTTCCAAATGTAGTTTGGAATTTGAACTTTGCATCTTCTAGATCGTTTTCGTCTTTTAATTCTTCTTTTATGTCTTTTGTATCTATTTTAGCTAGTTCTTCTTTTACCTTATCTACAGTTACTTCTTTGAAGCCCATCTTGTTTGCCATATCTGCTAGAGTTGGAGCGATCTTGTCGCTATTTTTAGCGATGCTTTCCATTGCTCCTGCAATGTCTTTTATGGCATCTTCCATATTTGCTTCATAGGTGTAGGTATTTTTTTCTACCTTCATTTCCTTTGCAGCTTTGAATCCATCAAGTCCATCTTGTATTAGCTTAATCATATCAGCTTTGACTTCTTCAGATTGAACGTATGATTGAATCTTTTCTGTTTGTACGTCTTCTTCTGTGTTTGTAGTTTCAAGTCCTACGTATTCTTCTTTTACGTCTTTTAATGCTCCTGGTGCAAAATATTTTGCAAGGTCAAGAATTTGTGATTTCTTAACCATTACTTTGGTTCCATCTGTAAATACTGTTAATTCTATTTCATCTGGAATTTCCATTCCTTCTAAAACATCTTTTCCTTCTGTTTTAGCTAAATTTTCTTTGAAGGATTTAAGTCCGTATTTAAGGTCTACTTTTGCCTTCATATTGTCATTTACGGATTTCATTTCTATAGGAATTTCTGCGTTGATTTCGTTTCCTTTTTCGTCTTTTCCGTCAACCTTAACTGTTATTTTACCTTCTTGTGTGTACTTAGTCCATTTTGTTGTCTTAGAAACTTGGTCTAAGTATGAAAGTGATGCAGGGCTGCATGCACTTAAAATCATTAGCAGTGAAAGTACAACTGCTGTAAGTATTTTTTTCATAATTCACCTCTATATTTATGATATCAGATATCTTTTTCTCCTTCAAATGACAATTTATTTACAATTTTATTTATTTTTACTTGTTCGTTATTGATAATGAAATTATCTTAAATGATAACGCAATTATCTCTAATTGGTCTTCCATTATCAATTATATTGGTATATTATTATCTTAATGATAATCGAGGTGGGTTATGGTCATTTCATTCTTTATTGATGGCGAAAATAAAAATTCTTCCACTCTTAGGAAGGAAGATAGATCTTTCGTTGAAGATTATATTAAATATTCAAATTTCATCAAGGTTTCTGGCAAGGATTACTCAAAGTATGTTATATTTTTTGACAATAATTACTACAAGCTTAATTCTAAGGAAGATCTTGTACTTCTATGCGCGAATTATTCCGATTACAAGCATCTTAGATCTTCTAATAAGAATAGAGATTTCCTATCTCTTGCTTTTATTTTGATGCTATTCTTACTTGCTCCAAACCCTCTTACTTTTATTATTTCGATTTTGATTTTTATCTTTTCAATTTAATTTAGACAAAAAATAAATGGCCACTTTTGTGACCATTTTTTTAATCTTGTGCTTTTAGCGCACTTACCATATCTATTTTTTGAAGTTTTTTGTGGAACACCATCATTACTCCTAGTGTAACCACTATGGTTATTGTTGCTGCTAGAAAGTATGATCTTATTACTAGTTTTGGATCTAGCATCGCGTTGTATGGTACTACTACTTGCAAAACTCCGTAGTGAAGGATCTTTCCTACTACTATTCCTATTAGTATCCCTATTACTGTTAAGATCAGTGTCTCTCTGTAAATGTATTGGGTTACTTCTTTTGGATAGAATCCGAGTACTTTTATTGTTGAAATCTCTCTCGTTCTCTCTTCTATATTTATATTCGTTAGATTATATAAAACGACTACTGCAAGTGTCGATGATGCTACGATTATGATTAGTACCACTAGCATTACTGAATACATGAAGTTATCTAGGATCTTTTCCATTACTGAGACGTCCATTGTGCCAAGGGTGACCTTGTTTTCCATTAGCCTTGCCACTACATCGTCGCTTAACTCTTTGTCTGTTAGTTTAATTAGTCTTGCGTTTGATTCAAATTCTTCTCCAAATACTCTTTCGTAATAATCTCTATTCATAAAGATGAAGTGGCCTATATACATTTCTGAAATGTCTGCTATTTGTACTTTGTATGTTTCGCCGTGTTCATCCTTTATTTCAACTAGATCTCCAACTTTTACTTTCAAAAGTTTTGCTATTTTTTCGGAGATTACTGCTCCCTTTTCTGGTAGCTCTATTGGTTTTTCTTTTCTCCTATCCCTTAGGTATATATAATCGCTTAGTTTGTCCGTATTTTCTGGTACGAATAGGGATATGTTTTGATCTATTTCTTTAAATTTTGCTTTGAAGTTCTTGATTATAAATGAATCTTCTTCCTTTATGCCTTCTAATGTATCGATTTTTTGGTCGAAGTCTTCGTAGTCTTCCTTGTCGATATTTCTGTCGTAGATTATTCCTATGTCAAACTTCATTATTTCATCGAACTGCTTGTCCTTTATGCCACTTACTGAGCCTTCGATTCCAAATCCAAGTATTAGTAGTGCGCAGCATCCCATTATTCCTAGGATTGTCATGATCATTCTATTTTTGTAACGGAATATATTTCTCGCTGTTACCTTTTGTAAGAATGTCATCCTCTTCCAAAGTGGAGTTATTCTCTCGATTAATATTCTCGTGCCTTCCTTAGGTGGGATTCCTCGAAGAAGTGTTGCTGCATTGTTTTTAAGTGATTTCTTAACCGTTAGTGCTGCCGTTAGTCCTGTTGAGAGTAGCCCTGCCATTAGCGCCAACAAGCTCCTTAGTGGATATATCTTTATTAGTAGATTGTCCATAAAGATTGTGTCTGTTGAATATGCGTTTCCTATGACATGGGATAAGAATAGCGATCCTGCTACTAATCCAATTATTCCTCCTATTAAGGCGGAGGTTTCTCCATAGACTAGGTATTTTTTAGATATGTCAAAGTTGCTATATCCCAAGGCCTTGTATGTGCCTATGTTGATTCTGTTTTCTTCAACCATTCTAGTCATGGTTGTCCAACATACGAGCATTGAGATCAAGAAGAAAAATACTGGGAAGATCGTTGAAAGCATGTCCACCCTTGATGCGTAGTCGAGATATGTGTTTATGCCTTGGTTTAAATATCTAGGCTCTATTGTATATTCTGTAGCGCCTAGGATTTTTAGTACGTCCTTTGCCTTTTCTATATCTTTTTCTGCCTCTTTTATCTTGTCATCGGCTTCTTCTTTATTTTCTTCGTATTCTTTTTCTCCTGATGCTAAATCTCTTCTTGCTTTGTTCAATTTAGATTTTGCATCTTTTAATTTGTTTTCGCCTTTTATCTTTTCTTTTCCGAAGGTTTCTTCTCCTTCTTTGTAGGATTTGATTCCCTCTTCGTAAAGTGTCTTGGCGGATTCTATCTTCGTTTTGCCGTCGTTATAATCTTTTAAGCCCTTTTCGTACTCTCTTTGACCTTCTTCAAGTTTTTTCTTCGCGTCTTCAAGTTTTCCCCTATTGCCTTCTAGCTCGCTCATTCCATCTTCGTACTTTTTAAGACCTTCGTTATACTTGGCTAGGTTTTCTAAATATTCTCTTTCCCCTTCTTGGAAAGTCTCTATTCCTCTTTTGAATTCTTCAAGCCCCGCTTCATACTTTACCTTCGCTTCGTCAAGTTTTTTTCGTCCTTCATCTAGTTCTGCTCTTGCACTTTGAAGTTTCGCTATACCTTCTTTTCCCTTTGCCATTTCAGACTTAAGCTCTCTTAGCTTCGCTTCGTCTACAATTCCTATGGTTGGAAAGTAATCTTTTATCGCTTTTGTAATTAGTTCAACTTGTGCCTTGTTATCTTCTAGTTTCTTTACATTTTCTTCGCCGGCTTTTATAGTTTCATCTAAAATTTCTCTTTGTTTTAAAGCTGCATCTAGGACTTCTTGTTTCTGTTTCTTTTCTTCTTCTGTAAGATTTCCGCTTTCAATCTCTCCTTGAAGCCTTGCAATATCACCATCTAATTCATCTCTTTTAGCTCGAGCTTCATCTAGTCCTAACTTTGCATCTGAAATTGCTTTATCTATATCTTTTGAATCTTCTGTAGCTTTTATAGCTGCGTCCAAAAGTTTATCTATATCATCTATTCTCTGTGCGGTTCCGTCTAGGGTCATGCCCTTTGTGCCAGTTGCGATTTGAATATCAGCTAGTCCTTCTTGGTACTTCTTTTCTCCTTCGGCTAGTTTCTGTTCATTTTCATCGATTTGAGCCTTTCCTTCTTCGAGCTTCTTGCCATTTTCTTCTAGCTTTCTTCTACCTTCTTCAAGTTTTATCTTTCCCTTGTCAAGTTCTACCTTTGTGGTATCAAGTAGTTCTTTTGCTGCTTTTAGCTTTGCTTCCCCAGTTATAAATTCTTCTTTTCCTGCTTCGTACTTAGCCTTTCCATCGTCCAATTCTTTTTTGCCGTCATCTAGCTTTTCTTTTGCATCCTTTAGCTTTTTGTCGTTTTCATCGATTTCAGCCTTGCCATCATCAAGTTTTTTCTTGGAGTCGCCGAGTTTCTTTCTTCCTTTGGAAATCTCATCTTCGTATTCCTTATAGCCTTTTTCGTAATCTCTTTCGCCTTTTTCTAAAGCTTCTCTTCCTTCTTCTAGCTTGTTTTTACCGTCTAAAAGTTTTATCTTTGCATCTTCGATCTTTTCTTCTCCATCGACAATCTTGCCTTCGATGTCTGCTTTCAAAGAATCGAGCCTTTCCTCTGGTCTAAATTTTAAATCTATTTCCAAACTGTCTGCTGCAGGTTTTAGAATGTTTTTATATTTTTTGCTTGCAGTCTTTACTCCAGATGTGTCCTCTAGGATGATTCTTGCTATGGTCGGATCGCTGTTGAAATTAGCCTTATCAATATATGCAAAGCCCTTCAAAGTTCCAAGACCTCTCTTGGATGAATCACGCATAGCATCTTGGGCATGTTCCATACTTTCTGTGAAGCCGACAACTTTGAAACTATACCTCTTTAGAGAATCCTCTTCGTCGATTCCTGTGCCGAACTTATCCACTTCTTTTCTAAATTCTATTGTATCGCCGATTTTGTATCCTTGAGCTTTTAAATTTTTGTCCAGCACGATTTCATCTTCTGCTTCTATATTTCTTCCCTCTATCAGAAGATGTTTAGAAATACTTAGTGGATTTGACAAAATTTTTATTCCAAAATCAGTTCCTTCGATGATAAGATCCTCGTCGTAATCGATCTGTATCTTGGAAATATTTGGCTGATCTTCTATGATATCCAGATCCTTTTTCTTAAGACCCATTGGGGAATAGACCATAAGATCTTGTAGATTTGAGTCCTTTACAAATTTTTCAAAGGTATCCCTCATGGTCGGACCAGTGGTTATTAGGCCAACAAAGACGAATACACCTAGGCCAACTATGAGTATAATTGATATAAATTTTGAAATTGTCTTTTTAATTTCCCTAAGAGTATCTTTCTTTAGGCCATCTTTTTTCATACTACCACTCTATTTCATCTATATTTTTTGGTGTTTTATTAATCGTCATGCTTCCAAGTCTTCCGTCTATAATTTCAAGCACCCTATCTCCTATTGGAGCGATCATTGTGTTGTGAGTTATTATTAAAACTGTTGTGTCAGTGTTTCTTGCAGTTTCTTGTAAGATTTTCAAAACCTGTCTTCCTGTGTGGTAATCCAGTGCCCCTGTCGGTTCATCACAGAGGAGCACCTTTGGGTTTTTACAAATTGCCCTTGCAATTGCCACCCTTTGTTGCTCTCCACCGGAAAGTTGTTGTGGAAAGCTATTTAGTCTTTCTTCAAGACCTACAGATTTCAAAACTTCTCTTGCATCCAGCGCATTGTCTACTATCTGAGATGCAAGCTCTACATTTTCAAGAGCAGTCAGATTTGAGATTAGATTGTAATTTTGAAATACAAAACCCATATCCTCTCTACGATACTCTGTCATCTCTCTTTCATTTAATACAGAAAGATCCCTTTCGCCTATCTTAACCGTTCCCTCGTCGCATCTATCCATTCCTCCTAAAATATTTAGAAGGGTGGATTTTCCAGCGCCGGAAGGACCGATTATAAGGGCGAGCTCTCCCTTATCTATATCGAAGGAAATATCGTTGTTTGCAAGTACAATAGTATTTCCAGCGGTAAATCTCTTGGTCATATTCTGAACTTCTATAAATGCCATATTACACCTTCTCATATATGCAGTGCCACAGACAGTGAGGCTCACTGGAGGTGTAGCTCACCCTGTGTCTTGTATTTTTCTCTATCAATATGTAATCTCCAGAAGACATTGTAATTTCTCTTCCATCTTCATAGGCTATCTTCGCCTCCCCTTGAACAAGGAAGACATGTTCGCTCATCGGGCTTTCCATAAAGTCTGTAGTCTCGCCGGAGCTTACTATCCTTATTATTTTTATATACCCACTCTCATAAATGGTTTCTTCAAGCTCAGAGCCGTTTTCCTTAATATAATCAAAAAAATTCAAATCTCTACCTTCCTCGCCTTTAGTTTTTCTACTTGACTTTCGCTATGGGTCACAAAGATAATCGTGCCATGGAAGTGACTGTCTAAATACTCAATCATGAGATCTTCGCTCTCAGAATCCACTTCCCTTATAGCTTCGTCCATAAGAAGCAGATCCGCCGGAACCAAAAGAGCTCTTAAAAATGAAACTCTTCTCTTCATACCGCCAGATAAATTTTTTACCTTTTGAGTTATTGTGTTTTGAAGTCCAAGTTCCAAAAGCAGTTTCTCAAGTTCATGACTATCCATGTCACTTACGAATTTTAAATTTTCAAGTACGGTTCTATTTTCGAATAGGAGATTGTCTTGAAAGACCATAGAGATTCTAACTCCTGTGTCGATTGTAACTTTCCCATCGAAGTCTTTGATCTCTTTAGAGATTATCTTAAGTAGCGTGGTCTTACCAGAGCCGGACTTGCCAACTATTGCCACTCTTTCTCCATCTTCAACCTTTAAATTAAAATCACTTAGGACTACATTATCTCCAAAGGATTTGTTTAAATTTTTAATCTCTAGCATCAAGACACCTCAAAACGATCTTTTCAACCAAGTATGAAATAAGCACGATAAAAATACTATATGTCACCAGTTCATTAAGATCTAGATATATTTTAGATTCGTAGATTCTCGTTCCCAAACCGTACTTAGGATGGGAAATAACTTCTGCGGCGATAGACGCCTTAAAAGCCATGCCTATTGCAACGGAAAGAGTAGCTTTCAAATAAGGCATAAGATGATCCATGTATATATATTTAAAGATTAAATATTTCTTCGCCCTATACATCTTCGCCATGAAGATATACTCTTCGTCGATATTGCTAAGCCCTTCCATAATATTTGTAAATACTATTTGATGGCTCACGATGGACGCAGTAAAAATATTTAAGTATTTTGAACTTACAAAAAATAGGAAAAAAACAATAAAAGAAACTATTGGCACTGCTTTAAAGATCATGACCAATGTCTTCGATAACTCCATGATAAAAGTGGATTTATAGGATAAGTATGTAAGTAGAATTGCTATTAATATTCCTAAAATTATTCCACATAGAGTGAAAGCTAATGTATAAAAAATATCTAAATAAAATTCTCTAGTTAAAATATTTTCATAAATATTTTGTAAAACAGAGAGTGGAGATACTTTAAATATCTCCACGTCTACAAAATTATACAAAATTTGCCAAATTATTAGAACTGTTAGTCCCGTAAATATTCTATCTTTGGTAGTAGAATCCTTCATCAGGCAAAGCTCCTCCTATGGATTTTGGATTTACAGAGAATAAGCTTTCGTAAAACTTAGAAAGATCTTCCTTCATCTTGTCAGAATCTTCGAACATGATCTTGCAATTTGGTATAGCTTTAGTCGCAACATCTTCAGGGAAAATACCCATTTCGCCGATTATCTTAGCAGCATCAGCAGTCTTTTTATTTACAAAATCTACACTGTCCTTGTAATGGTCTAGGAATTTTTCAAGGCTTAGCTTATCATCATCACTTTCAAGAGTTTGTAGATACTTGTTTGTAACAACTGTAACTCCAGTTATAAGTTCGCCAGCGCCTTCGATCTTTGACCATTCATCTCCAAGGGAGATTCTTGTGTCAAGGCCTTCCACTTTTCCCTTTGCCACTGTTAAGAATGGTTCTGGAAGTAGAGCCACATGATCAGGATTCTTCGCAATGTCTGCTACAACTTCAGTATGTTCAGATTTAAAATCGAAAGTTACATCACTATCAGGATCGATTCCATTTTTTTCTAGAATAAATCTCATTACAAACTCAGGAGTAGCTCCCTTGCCAGAAGTTACAATGGTCCTTCCCTTTAGATCTTCAAGAGTCTTAATAGAGTCGTCCTTAGATGCAATATTTAAAACTGAACCTGTGTTAATAGCTAAAACTTTTAGCATTTGTCCATTAGATTTATTGTAAAGGATAGATGCCAAGTTTGATGGTATAGCTGCAATATCAAATTCTCCCTTTGATAGACCTGCAACTACTTCTTCCGGCGAATTTAAAATAGTATATTCATATTTGTCATAGCTATTTCCTTCGTCGCTATCTTTAAAAAGTTTTACAAGACCCATTGAAGTAGGTCCTTTAAGAGCTGCCACCTTGATAGTTTTTTGTTCGTGCTTGTCATCTTTGTAAGATGCATTGTTAGAAGCACAACCAGTAAGTAATAAAATGGCTGCCATAAAAATAAATAGATATTTTTTCATTTTCTTTCCTCCTAAATATATTATAGTTTATTCTTTTGATATTGTCTATTAAGAAGCTACCGTGTATAATACTTTAAACGGAGGAAATTATGCTAATACTAATAGTCGGAAACTCAGGTTCCGGCAAAACAACACAGAAGAAAATACTTACAACTAAATACGGATTTAAAACCATAACCACCTACACCACTAGAGAAAAAAGAGTCGGTGAAGTTGATGGAATAGATTATTATTTTTTAAGTAAATCTGATTTCGAAGAAAAGATCTGTGAAGGATTCTTCTTTGAATATACGAACTACTGTGAAAATCTCTACGGCACATCTCTAAAATCCATAGAAGAAGCAGCGAGTTCAAAAGATAAGTACGTATTAATCGTAGAATCAAATGGAGCTTCTTCAATAAAAGAAAAGATTGATGCAAAGGCAATCTATTTAAAAATACCAAAAGAAGAGATAAAGAAAAGACTCCTCGAGAGAAATGACGATCATATTTCTATAAAAGTTCGCCTAGGAGAAGTTGAAAATTCAGAAAAAATATGTGATTATGTAATAGACGGCACACTTCCAATAGAAGAAGTAACTAAAAAAATATTAGAAATCGCAGGAGAATAAAATGAAAATAGGATTTGGATCAGATCATGCAGGCTTTCATCTAAAAGAAAACCTAAAAAATTATTTAGAAGAAAAAGGTCACGTTGTAGTGGACTACGGAACATATTCCGACGAAAGAGTCGACTACCCAGACTTTGCAGAAAAAGTTGCCTTAGCAGTAGCAAAAGGAGAAGTAGAAAAAGCAGTCTTAGTATGTGGATCAGGAGTAGGAATCTCAATATCTGCAAACAAAGTGCGTGGCATAAGAGCATGCTGCTGTTCAGAACCATACTCAGCTAGGATGAGCGTAAGACACAATAACGCAAATATCATCTGCATGGGGGAAAGAATCGTAGGAGTAGACCTTGCTCGCATGATGGTGGATGAATTTTTCGAAGCAGAGTTCGAAGGAGGCCGCCACGCAGGAAGAGTTGAAAAAATGATGAACCTAGAAAAGCATCTGTAGAATATTTTAAAAGCCGAAAGGCTTTTTTTTGTTGTTTTAATAGAATTGATATAAAAATTTTAATTTAATAAATCTCTATATCTAAATGAATAATATTTCACAAATTTTTTTATTGTCAGATAACTTTTTACCATGCTATAATAAATCAACAAATTAAATTTGATATTAATTTAACAGATTAAATTTAAATTGAATTCACTCTAAAGGAGATGTTATATGAATAAAAAAACAGTTTCGCTATTTTTAGCGTCATCAATTGTGCTTAGCACATTTAGTCCAGTTATTGCGTCTGAGAAGCTTATAGATCTACAAGGCGCAAAATTGACACAACAAGTTGAAGCTCTAGCTGAAGGAAATAATTGTCCTTCAAAAGACGAAACAATTTTAAATTTTCAAAATACCGTAGATTCAATGTTTAATTCTATTGGAGAAAAAGAAGGAATATATAAAGCAAAATATTATCCTGAACATAAAATTGTGGAAGTTTTTATAATTGACAAAACAAAATCAGCAAAAGAACTTACAGGTACAGGTATTGTGGCTGGATTATATAACTTTTATAAAAATCACAATCTTGTTAAGGTAAAAATTGGTAATCAAGATGAAAGAGATTTAAAACTCATTGCCCAAAACTCACAATCTGAAGCTGAAGTTATGCAAAATTTCAAAACAATATTTGGTAGCGACATATTAACTGCTGTTCAAACTTATGGTTCAAAAACTGGAAAACTAGAAGATTTCATCAATAAAGAAGTTCAGATAAAATTAACTGTTGATGTACCTAATTGTAATGATAATCTCACATTAACTTATACCATTCGTGGCAAAGAATCTATCTCTTCTGTTATGAAAGATAAAATTAAATCAAAAGACCTAAATGTTTGGAAAGGTTCAACAGATATTAATTGGAGAGATGGAGTAGAAATCATTAGCCAACCTGGAAATCAGCAAGGACTTATTAATTATTTAGAAGAAGCTAAAGTTGAGGATGCTTCCAACAGAAACTTTCAAAATTCTGGTACACAAAATGGAAATTTAAAATTGACATTTACTGATGGAACTTCGTTACTCCTTAATGATCAAAATTTAAATGTTTCAGAACACATTCTACCTATTACAGATACAAAAGCTCCAAAAGATGCTATTGATGTTACATTCAGACTTGGTGAAGGTGTTGAAGCTGGTGATCCTACAATCACAGGAAATAAAGAAAATCCAGTAGAATTTAGCTCTTATAAAATTAAACCTGGTGTAGATGTATCTAAAGAAAAGATACAATTAATCAATAGCACTATTTTTGAGTTAATAAGACTAAGAGCTTTAAAAGGTTATGAAAATCAAACTTGGAAATCACTAAGTGCAAATCCTAATGATTTTATAGTTTCTGAGAACAATAATGTTTTTGTTGCAAGTGCAACAGAAGCTGTATCTTCAATGCCAGAGGTAAATGTTCCAATAGACGGTGCTAAATCCATAAATGGAACTGGTGTAATAGGTGCAACCATAAGTGTAACTGTACCAGGAATTGCTAAAAGTATCGAGACTAAGGTGGATGTGAGCTCAAAATGGGAAATCAAACTTCCAGCAGGCAAAGTTTTAAAAACTGGAGATAAGTTGGTCATAACTCAAAAAGAAGAAGACAGAAAAGTTTCTCCTGCAAAAGAAGTTGTTGTAAAAGAAAAGGATAAGCCTACTCCAAAGCCAAACCCAAATCCAAATCCTACACCAGATAATAAAATGGACAATTATTACAATGGATTTAATTATGTATTTCCTTATAATTTGTCTATGAATAATAATAATAGTAAAACTTCTTCTAATAATAGTTTGATTTCATACTCCTTTAGCATAAACAAGGATGAATATGAAATTACAACAAATGGAGTAACTAATAAATCTAAGATGTATACTTCTCCTATCATAAGAAATGGCAGAACCCTTCTTCCTATTAGAAATGTCGCAGAAGCTATCGGTGCTGAAATTGCTTGGAATGAAAAAACAAAAACCGCATCTTTTACAAAAGATGGTCTAACCGCTTCAATTCAAATTGATAGCGATGAAATTATTTACTCGAATGGGAAAAAATTAAAAATGGATTCTAAGCCTATCATTAAAGATAATAGAATTTTAGTTTCTATTGTAAATGTTGCTAATATATTCGGTTTAACTAATGGCAATATAGAAGACTCTAAAGATCAAGATATTGAATGGAATAAAGATACTAATACTGTAACTATTAAATTAAAAAAATAAATTAAAAGCAGACTATCCGATATATAGTCTGCTCTTTTTGTTTGTTTATTTATTTGATGATGCGTCGTAGATGGATTCTACTGATTCTCCTAGAAGTCTATCGAACTGTTCTTCTGTCATGTCGTTTTGTAGTCCTTCTGTTAGCGCTCTTGAGAATGATGCTACCATTCTCTTGTTTTCTTTTAGTTTCTTATTGGATTCTTCTCTTGAATATCCACCGGAAAGTGCAACTACTCTTACTACATTTGGAAAGTCATTGAAATCATCGTATAAATTCGGAGCTTCTGGAAGTGTCATCTTAAACATTACATATGTTTTTTCTCCAAGTTTATTAAGTTCTACTAATATGATTTCGTGTAGGAAGTTTTCTATCTTTTCCTTTTCTTCTGCATGGATATCCACTTCTGGTTCAATGATTGGAACGAATCCTTCGTTTGCTATTTTCTTTGCGTATTCAAATTGTTGTTTAACTACTGCCTTTATTCCGTCTTCGTCATATGATTTTATAACTGACCTCATCTTGGTGCCGAAGATATTTCTTTCCTTTGCATTTTCTAATAGTTCGTCCAATGATTTCATTTCTTTCATCAGTTGAACTCCGTTGTCTTCTTCTGCAAGACCTTCGTCCACTTTAAGGATTGGAACTACATTCTTTTCTTCCCAAAGATAATCAGATGTGTACTTGCCATCTATTTTGGAATTCATGGTTATCTTAAATAGGATTGCTGCAAGTATTTTGTCTCCGTCAAATGATGGTGATTTTATAATCCTAGTTCTCATCTTATGAACTAGGTCAAACATCTCTTCTTCTGTGTTGTACTTGTCTTCGCCTATTCCATAAAGTCTAAGTGCCTTTGGGGTAGATCCTCCTGATTGATCAAGTGCTGCTATAAATCCTTTGTTATTTTTTAATTTATCAAGTTGTTTTTTATTCATTTCGTCCTCCTCTTACCATTCTCTTTATCAGTATATCATAAACGAGTATAAACTACATTTCTTTATTTTATTATAGATAGATTTATTTGTATTTTTTCATATTATAAGGTGTTTTAATTTACATTAATTAACGGCTGTGATAAGATGTTTATGACCCCTAATTGGGTATACTATTTACGGAGGTGTATTATGAAAATAACTAAAGATATGCTTATCGGACAAATTATTCAAGATCATCCAAATTCAGTAGCTACTCTAATGAGTTTTGGACTTGGCTGCGTTATGTGCCCAGCTAGTCAAATGGAATCTCTAGAAGAAGCAGCTATGGTTCACGGCATGGACGTTAACACTTTGGTTGAAGCTTTGAATGGTGCTATAGAAAAAGCAGAAGCTTAATTAAAAGGCGAAGACTCTATGTCTTCGTCTCTATTTTTTTGAGGTGAAAAATGACTAAATTTGATTATAAAAATATAAGAAATATTGTTTTTAGCGCCATTTTATTAATTGGAGCCCTTTTTTATATTGAGGCTATTAGGACAATATTTTTAAAGTTTATTGGAGTTATAACTCCTTTTATCGTAAGTGCGGCAATTGCATTTGTCCTTACCATACCTATGAATTTCATAGAGAAACTTCTAAACAAAATAAAATCAAAGAAGTTTAAAAAATTTATAAGGCCTATTTCTATTATTTTAACTTTGATTTTAACCTTCGGAATTATAACTCTTGTAATAGCTCTTATAGTTCCACAACTTATAAATGCTGTTGTGACAATTGAAAAAAATCTACCTACCATCGCAGAGAAGGCGATAGACTTTCTAAAATCATATAGTTTCACAGAAGCTTATGGAGAAAAGCTCGATAAATTTGTAAACAATCTAAGCTGGAACCATCTTTTCGACAGGATAAAAGGATTTTTCGATGGATCCAACTCATCTATCGCTAAGTCAGTTTTAGGAACTGCTTCAGGAATCTTTGGCTCCATTGCCAATGCCTTCTTCTCATTTATATTTACGATATATATTTTGGTGGACAAGGAACATCTAGCATACCAAGCTAAAAAACTTATAGATGCAATATTTTTAGAAAAGGCTCCCTATGTTAATCACGTGCTTTCAATGACAAAGGATAATTTTTATTACTTCGTTAAGGCTCAACTGATAAAGGCATCCATCATGGGTATCGTAACATTTATAATGATGATGATTCTACGCCTTCCATACCCAAGCATGATTGCAGTTATAGCTGCGACAACAGATTTGATTCCACTTATTGGACCAATAATAGGAGTTTTCCTTGGAGTACTCTTTATCCTTATTGAGTCACCGACACAGGCACTTATTTACGCCATCCTTGGAATCGTACTTCAACAGCTGGAAGGAAATATCCTAGATCCAAAGCTGGTTGGAAATTCTCTCTCCATCCCTCCTATGTGGTCTCTCTTTGCAATAGTCGTAGGTGGAGCTCTCTATGGCATTGTCGGCATGTGGCTATTCGTACCACTTTTTGCAACATTATATAAACTTATATCTGAATGGTCAGATAGTAGACTTAAGACAAATTAGGTGAATTATGGAAAATTTTATTTTAAAACTCGGTGGATATAACACTGAACATGAAAATCGTGAAAGGATCTCTACTTATGCATCCATGGTTGGCGTAATTTCTAATATTATCCTTTCAGTGGTTAAGATAATTATCGGAATCGTCTCTGGCTCCGTCTCTGTTCTTGCAGACGGTGTCAACAATGTATTTGACGTCATGAGTGCTGTGGTTACTATAATCGGTGTGAAACTCTCCAAGAGACCTCCTGACAAGGAACACCCTTATGGCCACGGAAGGATCGAATATCTAGCTGCCATGGTCATCTGTATCTTTGTCTTTGCAGTTGGAGTTCAATTTCTATTTGCATCTTTTAAAAGACTTAAGAATGACACCATCGACAGCTACTCAAACCTTTCATTTGTGCTTATACTTATCTCGATAGCAGTAAAGGTTTATCTCTATAATTTTTATAGAACCATCGGTCACAAGATAAATTCAACTCCACTTCTTGCAACTGGTACAGATGCTCTAGGCGATGTGCTTGTGACTTCAGTCGTAATGGTAAATATCATTTCAAATAAATTCTTTGGCTTCCATGTAGATGGAATTGCAGGGATAATCGTATCTATATTTATCATTTACTCAGCATTTTCTCTTATCAAGGAAACAATCACTGATATCATAGGAGCAAGGCCAGATGAAGATATGATAAAAGAGCTAAAGAAGAAGATCAATTCCTATGACCATGTGGTGGATTCTCATGACTACAGAATAGTATCCTTTGGACCAGAGGACAAATTTGCCATCGTAGATGTGGAACTTCCTCATCATATGGATATCTACACAGCTCACTCAATCGTAAGTGAAATTGAAAGAGAGGTTGGAGATGAGATGAATCTAAGGCTCATCATTCACATCGAACCTCAAGGCATGACAAGTGAAAAATATGTTAGAGCAAACAAGAAAATAATGGATGTCATAGGTAGAGTCGACGGATTTTTAGATTACCACGATCTTATCATCACTTCCGAAACTATTAGCTTCGACGCTGTTATTGACGGAAATGTTGTAAAAACATCTAAAGATAGAAATAAAATTTTAGATAGAATTACCTATGAAATGAACCAAGTAATTCCAGGTTATAAATTCCTAATCAGATTGGGAGAAAGGTTTTAACGATGAAAATAATAATCTTTGGAACAGGATTAGTTTCAGAACATATAGTTAAGAGTTTGGAAATTTATGACGATGAAATAACTGTTGTTAGCTATCCTACAAAATCTTATAACGAATTTGACAAGAGAGCTGCGAAGATAATCTCGGGAAATCTCTTGAATGACGAATTCCTCGCTTCTTTAAATTTAAACACTTATGATTATGCGCTTATCTTAGAAGATGATGATAGGTTAAACCTCATACTTTCTAAAATGTGCGAAAAATATGGCGCAAAAAATATCATAACAAAGATCAATAGCTACGACGATATAAATTTTTTAATAAAGAACAAGAAATCTTTTGGAATCGATTATATTATAAACGAAGATTTGGAAGCATCTAAGTATATTGTGAAGATGGTTGAGGAAGATATAGGATTTAAGTCAGATATCTTCGCTGGAGGAAAGGTCCTTCTATCAAGCATCAAAGCCCAATACGCAGAAGATTTTGTAAATAAAAAGCTAGAGGATATTGGATTTTTATCTACAGTAAGAGTAGTTGGGATTCTTAGAAATAGCGAACTCATCATCCCAACGGGACAGACTGTAATCGAAAGAGACGACCTCATCTATGTCATGGGTCTATCTTCAGATATTATTTCTCTTAAGAATAGATTTTTCTACTTCGAAGAAAATAGACAGAAAAAAGATATGACCATCATCGGAGATTCAAATCTAACCCGTGCTCTTGTAGAAAATGTTTCCGACATGAATATAAAGATTATCGAAGAAGATCCAGAAAAGGTAGCTGACCTAAGGAAGAAATATCCAGACGCATTCGTCATAAAAAACACTTTTAAAAACGAACTTAAGTCCTCTACAGAAGAGTTTAAGTCAGTGGACGTTCTCGTAGCTTCCACCGAAGAAGATGAGCTAAACATAGCTACAGGGCTACTCGCATCTGGAGTTGGGATAAAAGATATAATCTTAAAAGTCTATTCAAAGACCTACAATAAATTTATCGACTCCCTACCTGTTGACGCTGTCATAAATCCAAAAGTAGTCCTAGTGGGTAAGATTCTTTCACTTCTTGGCAAAACAGCTGGGCTTAATATCTATCATATGTTTGGAGACCGTGCAGAAGTTCTAGAAGTTAAACTAAGAGAAACTTCGCACCTAATTGGCAAAACTATGGCAGAGCTAAAAGCGCCTAGAGATATAGTCATCGGTGCGATAATTAGATCAGATAACATAGCCATAATACCGATAGGAAAATCTGAAGTTAAAGAGGGGGACACACTGGTCATCTTCTTCAGAAAAGAAAATAGAGATGAACTCCTAAGTTTTCTTGGAATATCTAAAAGAAGAATCTTTCCTTCCCTATTCGGAGGCAGGATATGAAACTAAACAAAGGATGGGACGAGGTGCTAAAGGACGAATTTGAAAAACCATACTTCAAGGAAACCTTGGCACTACTTGAAGAAGAATACAAGAATTACAATATCTATCCCAAGAAGAGCGAAGTCTTTCAAGCATTTCGCCTAACCGATTATGACGATGTAAAGGTATTGATATTGGGGCAGGATCCGTACCACGGATATAACCAAGCCCACGGACTCGCCTTCTCGGTTAAACCAGGAGTTAAAATCCCACCTAGCCTTGTAAACATTTATAAAGAGCTAAACGAAGATTTAGGAATAGAAATCCCAAGTACTGGATATTTAAAATCCTGGGCAGATTCTGGAATAATGCTTCTTAACACAACCCTAACTGTTCGTGAGAAATCTCCCATGAGCCACTCAAAAATCGGCTGGGAATTCTTTACAGATAGAGTAATAGAAGTCTTGGATCAAAGAGAAGGACCATTGGCATTTATCCTTTGGGGAGGCCATGCAAGATCTAAGAAGAGACTTCTTAAAAATAGAGCACATCTAATAATAGAAGGACCACATCCAAGTCCTCTCTCTGCATACAGAGGATTTTTCGGCTCGAAGCCATTTTCAAAAGTAAATGAATATTTTATAGAAAACGGGGCAAATCCCCCAGACTGGAGGATAAAATGATACGATCAGAATTTTTAGAATATATAGACACCAAAATTGGAGAAATACCTGCATGGGTAATTCGTCCAAATAAAAAAGAAGAAAAGCACAAGACCATTATTTTTTACCATGGATGGAGCTCCTCTCGAAATAACCAAGTATTTAGAGCAAATATATTGGCGTCCTACGGCTACCAAGTGATCCTTCCCGAAGCACAGTTCCACGGCGAACGCGGAAGCCTCGACTACGAGAAAAAAGAAGTCGTAAGGGACTATTTCTTAAGAGTTTTAATGCACAATATAGAAGAGTCCGTGTCAGTATATAAAGCTGCAATAGAAAAGTTCGATGCAGACCCAGAAAATGTAATCGTAAGTGGTCATAGCCTCGGTGCCATCACTGCAGGATCAATCTATACATTTAATAAAAAAATAAAAGCGGCACTACTCTTTAACGGAAACATGAACTGGCAAAGACTTGTAGAAGAAATAAAGAAACTCGAAGACGATAAAGATTGGACCTTGGATAGAAGGTACGAGTTTGCACTTCAAATGGATCCAATGATTCACATAGAGGACATGGGAAATAGACCACTATTTATGATCCACGGCGAAGAAGATGACGTGGTAAATCCACTCTTCGACAAAGAATTCTTCGAAGAAGCAAAAGAAAGCTTCGACGATGGAAGAATAGTATACGAAACATTTGAAAAAACAACCCACCAATTAACCACCCACATGCTTGAACGAGGCCTCACCCTTTTAAAAGAACTTGAATAAGATAAAATCTCCTTATTTTTAGGGAGATTTTTTATTTTAACAATGTAGATGATCTCGCAAATATTTTTTTAAACTATATAAGGCACAAGAAAACCATTAAACTTCTTAATAATTAAGTTTTGCTTAATCTTATTTAAAATGGTAAAATATGTTTAGAAAATTTAAAATATATAAGAGGTAATTATGGAAAAGAAAATAAGAGAAATTTATAATAACAAAATAATTGATAAGTGGATCGAACCAGATGCTCCAAAAGAAGAAACAGACGAAAATTACAAGGAATTAAACTTAGTTATGGACTCAATGTACCGTTTTGTGCTTTCCTACTCAAACTATTTTAACCAAAGAAGGGATTATGGAAAAGGCCCAGAGCTCACAATGGTAGAAGTTCATATTCTAACTAATATTGCAGATAATCCTGGAACAACGGTGACAGAAATTGCAAAAGATTGGAATAGAACCACATCAGCAATCTCTCAAACAATTAGAAAACTCTTAAAACAAAAGCTAATCACCAGAGAAAACTCAGAATTAAACGGAAAAATCTATCATCTATACACAACAGAACTCGGCGAAGAAGTAACTCTCGCCCACAAAAGATACGACAATATAGATATCCTAAAGACAAATAAAAAACTTTTAGAAACTCTTACAGTAGATGATCTCATCTCCTTTGACAAAGTCTGCAAACTTTATAATGATCTTTTAATAGAGGCAAATAAGAAATAATTTTTTAAGACTTATAACTATCTATTCCACTAACTTATTATCTCTTCAAATACTTTATCTTAAGTGGTATAATTAAAGAAGAAACTTTAATTATATAAGGAGGAACTATGCAAAAGAAAAGTTTTTTTAATAGTTTAATATTCAAACTATTGCTCGGTATTATCATAGGTATTTTTATCGGATCTATTTCAAACGAATCTTTTATTGCTATCATTGACGCAATCAAAAGAATTCTAGGCGACCTTATAGGCTATATAGTACCACTAATTGTGCTAGGATTTATAACCCCTGCAATTGTAAGTCTTAAAGAATCTGCTGGTAAGGTTCTTTCAACCTCATTACTTATCTGCTACATCTCTTCAGTTGGAGCAGCAACTTTTAGTTTTATAGCTGGAAGAATAATCATTCCACACCTTAATATAGCATCTCAAGTTGGTGCAGGTAAGGAAATCCCTGAAGCGATCTTCAAACTATCAATAGCACCAATTATGCCAGTTATGACAGCGCTAATATCAGCTGTACTAATTGGACTTGCAGTACTAGGAACAGGAAGTACAACTTGGGAAAATCTTCTAAAAGAATTCAATAATGTAGTTCTTTGGATCGTTGACAAGGTTGTTATCAGAATACTTCCACTATACATCGGTGTAACATTCGCAGAACTAAGCTACCAAGGAACCATAATAAGTGAACTACCAGTATTCTTAAAAGTTATCTTAATCGTAATCGTAGGTCACTTCATTTGGATGGCACTACTCTACTCAATAGCTGGAGCTATCAGTAAAGCAAGCCCTAAGGAAGTATTTAGACACTATGGACCTGCGTACGTAACAGCTCTAGGAACTATGAGTTCAGCAGCTACACTATCAGTTGCATTAAAATGTGCAAGCAAATCAAAAGTTCTAGATCCAAAGATCAGAGACTTTGTAATACCACTATGTTCAAACACTCACCTTTGCGGATCAGTACTAACAGAAGTATTCTTCGTAATGACAGTATCTCAAATAATCTACGGAGAACTTCCAGCAACATCAGCAATGATTACATTTATCCTACTACTAGGAATATTTGCAATCGCAGCACCAGGAGTTCCAGGAGGTACAGTAGTAGCATCACTTGGTCTAATCATATCAGTTCTTGGATTTAACGATACAGGAACAGCACTAATGCTTTCAATCTTCGCACTTCAAGACTCATTCGGAACAGCATGTAACGTAACAGGAGACGGAGCAATAGCACTAATGGTAACAGGAATCTTCAAAAAAGTTCCAGGCCGTGGAAACAACCCAGCATATGTACCAGAAGAAGCAAAATAAAATAACAAAACAAAAAAGAGGCATCGAGCCTCTTTTTTGTTATATGATTTTTTTCAAAGGAGGATTTTATGAAAAAATCTAATTAATAACTCTATTCTTTAATTATTATAATCAGTTACTATTAACTCACATCTGATTTAAAGCTTGCTCAAAAAATCCTTTAAATGATTCTCTATTTTCTACAGAAAATATTGTATCTATCATGCTATCTTGTTGAATTAGGGATAATTTGCCTGTTGTATTTTCCCTAAATTTTTTTACTAAATCTTTATTACTTATATAATTTCTTACATCTCCGTAAGGATATTTAATTTCTTCATATAGCTTATCTTTGTTTTTTAGTTCAATTTCTAGCTTATGAATCCATTGATTAGGATGTTCATTATATCTTTCATTTATTTCTTTATCATTGATTATCTCAATTTTAGACATCAAAGTTGATAAATCTTTATTCTTAATATTTGTATTTTCAAAAGATTTTTTATTAATTTCACCATTCAATAATGCATAAGCTATGCAATATTGAAGACTAAACTTGTGGTCATAATCTGTGGTTGGTGAGCTTTTATTTGTAATATTAAAGCATGGTTCGTAAACATAATCTTTTATACTAGCAATAGATTCCAAATTTTCTATCCTATTTTTTATCTTTAATGCTGCATATATTCCTGAATGAGTGTGTCTACAACATGGATATGCTTTGATTGATGTTTCATCAATTTTATAAGTTTTTCCTAAATCATCTGTTAAGCGATTCACATTATCTAAATTTGACAAAGCTTTTATTAAACCTTTTTCTCCTTCTAAAATTCTATATGCTCCATTAAGTCCGAATTTAGAAATTTTAGAAGAAAATAATCCATCTGATACTCCTCTAGCAACATGCACTGATTTTGACATTCCATTATCTTCCAAAAACTGCCATAGTCCTGAAGCCTGTGTACCTGCTGTTCCAGCTGAGTTTAATAACTCTTCTTCTGATAATTTCATAAGTTTGCCAGATACTATTGCAGCTGTAAGAGATGCTACTACACCTGTAGTATGCCAATAATAATAGGACTTTGGATTTATAACCTCTCCTACTCTACAAGCTATCTCATAACCAGATACTATGGAAACTATCAAATCTTTTCCAGATAGCTCTAAATCTTCACAAATGGCTAAAGCTAATGGAATTGTCAACACTGCAGGGTGAACAATTGATTTAGTATGAAGATCATCAAAGTCATCAGCATGACCTAATGCAGAATTTAGCATAGAAGCACTTTCAATATCAATATATTCTTCCAATGCAGGACTATAGCTTTTGCCTTTATTAGAAGAGTGCTTTATATAGTCTATCCAAATTTTGCCTTGTTCTGAATTAATGCCAGAATAAATTACTCCCAATGTGTCTAAAATTAATTCTTTAGTTTTTATTATGGTGTCTTCTGAAAGAGAATCATAATTTAAATTATATATAAAGTTTATTAAATCTTTAGTATAATTCATTTAACGCATCCTTTAATCTCTCTAATGCCTCTTTTAAATAGCTCTTTGTTGTTGCTATATTCATTCTCATGTGTAACTTTCCATTTTCTCCAAAGGAAGTTCCTTTATTCAAATAAATATGAGCTTTGTGCTTTATAAAATCATCCAATTCTTCTTGAGTATTAAAATACTCAGAAAAATCAAGCCACATAAGATAAGTTCCTTCTAAGTTTGATGTAGTTATCTTTAAGTTATTATCTTTAAAAAAACTTTTTACAAATTCGTAATTTTTTTCGATATATTTAACTAATTCATCCACGTATTCATAACCATATTTATAACAAGCGATATATCCTGCTTGTCCAAAAATAGTCAACCCCATACCTTTGAATTTTTTCCTAGATATTATAAATCTTTCCCTTAAGTTCTTGTTTTGTATCACTATACAAGCCGTTCTTAAACCAGAAACATTAAAGGCTTTACCTGGATTATATCCAGTAAAACATATATCAGCTGCTTCTTTATTTAAACTAGCAAAAGGAATATGTTTCTTATCTTTTGTTAATATAATGTCTGAATGTATTTCGTCTGAAAAAACTTTTACATTATATTTTAAACATAATTCTAGAATCTTTAGTAACTCTTCCTTACAATATACTTTCCCTAAAGGGTTATGGGGATTTACTAGTACAAACAAAGATGTCTTAGAATTTTCTAGCTTTTCTTCTAAATCTTCAAAATCAATTCTGTATTCATTTTCAATTTTAATAAATGGAGATTCTACTCGTACTCTTCCACCATCTTCTATTGCTTCCATAATAGGATTATATATAGGTGTATTATAAACTATATGATCTCCAGGATTTGTGAATTCATCTATTATATAGGTTAGCCCTGGTATAACACCAGTTACAAATACAACATCTTCATCTTGGATACTATGTCCATGTCTTTTTTCTATCCAATTAGCAGTTACTTTTCCAAATTCTTCATCTTCATATGGATAGCCGTAACACTTATGATTAGCTCTTTCCATCATCGCTTTTGAAACAAAATCTGGTACTTCAAAATCTGTATCAGCAATCCATAAAGGTAAAAAATTTAACTCTTTTGAGTGGCGAAACTTTTTACAGTCACTTCCGCTTCTATCTATAAATTTATCAAAATTATATTGCACGTTTATCTTTTCTCCTTTTTAAGATTGGAAGTATTAAAAATATTATTGATACTATTAGCAAAGTTAGACTCAATGGTCTTTGTAAAAACACAAGTATGGAACCATCAGCATAAACCATGCTTTGCACCCAGTTATTTTCCATCATTTTTCCTAAAATTGCCGCTAATATTAGTGGTGATTGTGGAATTTTATACTTATTAAATAAGTATCCAATTATTCCAAATATAACAATTATTATTATATTAAATTTGCTATTTGATACAGCATAGGCCCCTGTTACACAAAGTATTAGTATAATACCACTTAAGATTTCTTTCTTTAGTTTAAGAACAGCAGTAGCAAATATATTGCAATATAATAAAGCCATAGGAAGCATAATTAAATTTGCAACTAAAAATGCTAATATGATTAAGTATGCTATTTCAGGCGTTTCTTTAAATAATCCTGGTCCTGTTCTAAGTCCTTGAATTGTTAGTGCTCCAAGAAACAATGCTGATGTTGAATTTCCAGGAACCCCTAAAGATAGTAATGGAACCATGGAACTTGCAACAACCGCATTATTAGCTGATTCAGGTGCCGCTATTCCTTCTGGAACTCCAGTGCCAAACTCAAGGTTTGGATTCATCCTTTGTGCTTGATCATAGGCTAAAAATATAGCCATAACCATACCAGCACCTGGTATTATTCCAATAATATTACCAATCAAGGAAGATTGAATCCATGTAGGGAAAAGCCTCCTTATCATTTCTTTCTTAGGGATACCTGTTTTTACTTTTGTGTATTCAACTTTTATATCATCAATCGAAACTTTATTGTTGTCTTTAATAGTTTCTATAAGTTCAAGTACAGAAGTTATACCAAAAAGTCCAATTAACATAGGAACTAGGGAAATTCCATCAAATAGTTCCATTCTTCCAAATGTAAATCTAGATAAACCTGTTTGAGGACTTATTCCAATAACAGAAATCAATAATCCTATGAATAAACCTATTATATTTCTTAATTTATTTTTTCCAGCCATACCAACAACAGTACTCATTCCAAGAACACCTAACATAAAGTATTCTGGTGGTCCAAATTTCAAAGCTTGCTTAGCTAAAAAAGGTGATAGAAATAATAATACTAAAGAACTAGTTATACCACCAAATGCTGAAGAAGTCATTGAAATTGATAATGCTTCACCACTCTTCCCCTTTTGGGACATTGGATATCCATCATAAGCTGTCACCATTGCTGAAGCCGTTCCTGGGACTTTGACTAATATTGAAGGTATAGAACCTCCTGTAGCAGATGCACAATAAATTCCTGTTAATAAACAAAAAGCTACTGATGGATCCATACCAAATGTTACCGGTATTAGTACAGCCATTGTTATGGAGTCATTTAGTCCTGGCAATGAACCTACAATTAATCCTAGTAATACACCAGAAAATAGAGCAACCATTGCCATAGGTTGCAATAGCTCTGTTAATCCAGCTAATATTCCACTCATAAAAACCTCCTATATGAACATTGTTGGTAGAGGTACTTTAAGTAAAATCTTAAATACACAGAAACTTAAAGTTGTTGCAATAATAACAATTACTATATTCTTAAATATATTTTTATATCCTAGTATTCTAATAACTATTGTTCCTAATAAAACGGTAGATATAAAATAACCAATTTTATCGAATAGAAAAATATATGCTAATAAAGTCAATATAGTAATACCTACACCTATTAAATTAGATTCTGAAAAATTTACTTCTAGGTCATTTTTAAAAATAATTCTTATTATTAGAGCGCCTGAAGAAATTAATAGACCTGCGCCTATTAATAAAGGAAATTGACCTTCACTCCCATATGATCTTGATGTGATAATTACATAAATAGATATAATAAACAAAATGATGGGAATAAAAAGATTTATTGTTTTATTTTTCACTTTTTCACCTCTAAAAAAGTAAATACAGATTAAAATCTGTATTTACTTAGCTTGTTGTAATATTGGTAATATTTTGTCTAGAGATTCATCTTGTTTTTTAACATATTCTAAAAAAGTATCTCCATCTTTATATGAATAAGGGATATTAGCCTTCATTAGTGCTTCCTTTAATTCATCAGATGCTCCAACTTTTTCAAAAATTTTCTTTAATTCATTATATTCTTCTTCTGGTACATTACTTGAAACAGCAAATCCTCTAAAAGCTCCGTAAGTCATATCATAACCATTTTCTTTAAATGTAGGTACATCCTTGATTGATTCTATTCTTTCATCGCTCATTACTCCAAGACCTTTTATTGTACCATCTTGAATTGATGATGTCGCTTCTCCAACTGAAACAAATGCTACATCACAATGTCCGCCCATTATTTGTTGCATTTGAACAGCTGCTGAATCATTGTGTAAGTATTCGAATTTTAAATTGTTTTCTTGTTCCAATATAACAGCTGCTAAATGATGGACTGTAGCAAATCCTGGAGTAGCCACTTTTACAGTGTTTTCTTTCGCATAAGCTATGAATTCTTCTAAATTATTGAATTTTGAATTTGGAGGCATAACTAACATGTCTGGATCAAAACAAATCATAGCTAAAGGTTTAAAAGAATCTATATTATAAGTAACATCTTTTAACTTTGGATTATTGATAGCAGCATTTGTATAAGCCAAAACTGTATAGCCATCAGGTTCCGCTTGAGAAACATAAGTTTGACCTACGACTGCTCCAGCACCACCTTTATTTTCTACTACTATTGAATTACCTTTTAAGCTTTCTTCTGTTTTAGCTATATCCGCAAAAACTCTAGAGGTTATGTCAACACCACCACCAGCATTATATGGAACTATAATGTGAATGTCTTTTTTCGGAAAACCTGATGTATCTTTTTTAACTTCAGTACTGTCTCCTTTTTTTGAACAACCTGTAAAAAGTATAGCTATTGCGAAAATAGCTAAGATCGCTAATTTTTTTCTTTTCATTTTACTTCTCCTTTTTTTCATTTAATAATTTTTCTGCTGAATTTCTTAAGTTTTTGTAAACACTATTTCCTTCAGCATCCATTCCAACAACTAATGGACCAAATTTATTTGCTTTAAAAACCCACATGGCTTCTGGCATAGATAGCTCTTCCCAGTGGACACCGTTAACTTTTTCAATTCCACTTGCTAACTTAACCGCACAGCCTGGTGCTGCTTGCAAATAAATATATCCATATTTCTTACATGCTTTTTGAGTATCTTGATCCATCCCTCCTTTACCTATTATAGCTTTAATGCCTAGTTCTCCTACCATTTCTGCATATGGTTCCATTCTAATGCTTGTAGTTGGTCCAATGACCCTTAAAACATTATGTCCTTCTTTTTTTTCAATTACTGGTCCAGCATGAAAAACACAAGATCCCTTAAATTTATAAGGTAATTCTTTTCCTTCTTCTAAAAATTTTTTTATTCTTAGATGGGCTTGATCTCTAGCTGTAATTATTTCTCCAGTAATGTATACTACATCTCCGATTTTTAAATCTTTTATCTGATCAAAACTAATTGGTGTTTTTAATTCTAGCATTTTAAAACCTCACAATATTTTTTCAACATTTCCATTTGAATAGATTCTTATTCCTGCTCTACGTGTTACCCAACAATGGAAGTTAATAGCGACTGGTGCTATAGCTGTATGGGTAGCTGCAGTTGCAATTTTAACTGCTAAACAATAATTATCTCCGCCTATTCCAGCAGGTCCAAGTCCCAATTTATTAACTTCATCTTTTAAATGATTTTCTAATTCATTTAAAAGTGGATCTTCATTTTGATCATTCCATTTTCTTGTACTAATTGCTTTTCTACTTAATTTAGACGCTACGTCCATTTGACCACCTATGCCAATTCCTATACCTACTGGAGGACAAGGTTTTCCACCAGCTTTTATTACAGTATCTAGTACAAGCTCAGTTAAACCACTTAAATCTTCTTTAAGTTGTGGAACTGTAAGTATTTTCATTGCATTTCCTAGTTCTGCTCCACATCCTTTTAAGCTTATTATAATTTCTATATAATCTAGATCCTTTACATATTCATATTCAATATTAGGGACTCCTTTTCCAGAATTATTTCCACTGTTTTTTCTAGTTAAAGGATCAACTATACTTGGTCTGAAATAACCTTCATTTGTAGCATTAACCAATGCTTCTCCCAAAAAAAGCTCTATATCTCCTGGAGTTGTTTTGTCTCCAAATTTAACATATACGGTAGGAAATCCTGGAGACTGACATACTGGTAGTTCCATCTCTTCCGCCATTTCTACATTGTCTAACATTGAGCGCAGCATACTTTTCCCACGTTCTTCACTTTCGTTTTGGTATGCTTCATTCATTAGCCTAATGTTGTCTTCAGATATATGAGTTCCAACCCAATATACCAATTTTTTCACTTCTTCTTTTAATAATTCTTGATTAATCATTTATACCTCTCTTTACTAAGAAACTCTATTAATAGAATATCACCATTTAAATAATTTTTCAACTGAATTATTTAAGCCTTTAACCTTTTAATAGTTAGACCACAATATTTATTGTTTTGGAAATTTTTATATGATTTTCTGTAATTAATAAACTTTATTTTGCATATATCTTTTCATATTTTATTTATAATTTATCATAACAATCCCTTTATAATTTCTACAAATTCATTAGCATCAGGCATATCACATAAATTTTTAGCATAATGTGTCTTTAAAATATTACCTTCCTTATCTAATATAAAATATGCTGTAAGTTGAAGTTCATTTCCTTCATATTTTCCATGTTCAAGTCCAAGTTTTTTAGCTTCAATAAGCTTTCCAGTAATTCTTGTATCTACCAATGTTAATTTTGATTTAGTAGCTTGAATGTCGAACTCTTTATATAGTTTTTGTTCAGGATCAAGCAAAATTTCAAATGGTAGATCTTTCGCACCATCATCTTCTTTAATAGTTTCTCTTTCAGATTGAAGAGCAACTATTAATTTTACATTTAAATCCTCTAATTTTTTAATATTTTCCTTAAAATCAATCATTTGAAGTTGGCATAGTGTGCATCCGAAATATCTTAAAAACACTAATAGAGTTTTATCTTGACCTTCTTTTAAGAAATTATAGAAATCTACTTTGTCTTTTTCTGCAGTATCAAATTCAAAGTTTAATATTTTTTCTCCTTCTATTAATTTTGTCATAATTTTCTCCTTATATATTTATTTAAAAAATAACCCGATTTTAAAATCGAGTTATCTTTTATAATATCTTTTATTTTAATTATTTTTCAAAGCATTTATAAAATATATTTATTTTACAAAAACATATTTTTTCATTCTATCAAAGGCTTCTTTAACTCTTGATAGAGGTAGAGCTAAGTTTATTCTTAGATGGTGAGGGCCATGGAACATTCTTCCATCTTGCCATGCAACTCCAACGTCCCAACCTGCTTTTTCGATTTCTTCTATGGTCACATTATTCTTTTCACAATATTCAGTGCAATCTAGGAATAGCATGTAGGTTCCTTGAGGTTTGCTGTATTTTACTCCCTCGAAGTTTTCGTCAATGAATTTTGTTGCATAATCAAGGTTACCTCTTACTGTTTCAATCATTTCTTGGGTCCACTCATCTCCTGTTTCTGAATAAGCTCCTATTAGACCGTACATAGAAAGTACGTTCATATCATTGTAATGGCTTAGAGAAGATTCTTTTAATACTCTTTCTCTTAGCCAATCGTTATAAATTATGTGGTAACTTCCTATTAATCCTGCAAGGTTAAAAGTTTTTGATGGAGCATAAAGAGCTACAGTTCTTTGTTTAGCGTCTTCTGATACTGATTGTGGAGCTATATGAGGATTATCTCCAACTATAATATCTGACCAAATTTCATCTGAGATGACATATACATCATGTTTTTTGTAGATTTCCATCGCTTTTTCTACTTCTTCTCTCTCCCATACCCTTCCTGTAGGATTGTGTGGTGTACAGAATATAGCAGCATGAATTTTATTTTCTACAATTTTCTTTTCCATATCTTCATAGTTCATTCTGTATATATTGTTTTCATCTAGTACTAGTGGAGAATGAATTATATTATAACCATTGTTTTCCAAACTCATTGTAAAGCCTATATAGGTTGGGGAATGCACAAGTACATTGTCTCCCTTTGAACAGATTACGTTCATAGCGCTAACAAGTCCACCTAAGACTCCATTTTCATATCCTATATATTCTTCTTTAATGTCGTCTACATGTTTATATTTTTTGTGCCAATTAATTATTGCTTCATAGTATTCTTTTCTTGGTGCAAAATATCCATATAGAGGATGTTTTGCCCTTTCTATAATAGCTTCAGGAATACTTGGTGCAGTTTCAAAGTTCATATCTGCAACCCACATAGGTATAACGTCAAAACCTTCTTTTGGTTTATCAGGTGCAAATCCTGGCATTGATCCTAAAGCTTCTACTGCTATGGCGTCCTTGCCTACTCTGTCAATTATTTTTTCAAAATCAAATTTCATTTTTCCTCCTTTTATAGACCTGTCCAGCCAATTGAATTTAAAATATATATAGCTACAAATGACATAACTGTAAATAATAACATAGGTTTTATTACCCATTTAACCCATCTATCATAAGGTACATTGGCAATAGCTAAAGCTCCCATTGTCCAACCTAAAGCTGGAGATATCATGTTTGTAAAACTATCTCCTAGTAAGAATGCTTGACAAACTACTTGCATATGAATATCTAAAGCATTTCCTAGAGGAACAAGAATTGGTACTAAAGCAGCAGCCTTTGCCATTACACTTGGGATAAGTGGGTTTATTATAGCAATTACTAAAACTATTCCTACAGCCGATAATGAGTTGTTAAGTCCCATTAAAGGTCTTGTTAAGGTATATATTATAGTATCAATAATATTTCCTTCTCTCATTATTGTTTGCATAGTAGTTGCAAGACCTATAATGAATACAACGAATGCCATATCAGCAAGACCTTTTGCAAAAGAGTTTGCAATTTCATCAGCTGAAAGTCCACCTACAGCACCTATAATTATAGATGTGATTATAAAAAATCCTACTATAAATTCCATTGGTCTTTCTTTAACTATAAAGAAATAAGCTACCAACGCTATATATTGTATCGCTAATAACGCTAAAACTAAAGCTGATCTAGTAGGGAATTTTATATCTGCATCAGCTATATTTTCAAATTCATTATCTTCTAGCCATTCATTTTGCCAATCTTGATTAGGCATTATAGAGTTTGCTGGATCTTTTTCTACTTTTTTTATATAGCTCATAGTGAAGAATAAACCAACAAGACCAAATATATTTAATAGTATAAATCTTGCACCAATTCCTGAAAGTGGTGGAAGATCAAACATTGCTTGAGGTGCTATAGCTCTTATAGTAAGTCCTAGTCCAAATCCAATCATAGATGGGAAGAAAGATACAGCTAACGCTGAAACTGGATCCAGTTTTAGTCTTTTTGCAAATAGAACTCCTATTGGTACTACAGCTATCAATGCATCTGTGCTAGCGAATGCAGCTAAGTATAAAATTAAGAAATATAGAACTGGAACTAGTACTTTTGTAGATGATTTCTTTAGTTTAACAGTTGCATATTCTAAAACTTCATCTATTGCTCCTGTAGACATAACTACATTCATGTTTGCCCCAGACACCATTACTACCCAAACTGTTACACCTGCAGCAGTAAGTCCACCTAGTAACATAAATATTAAACTCAATGGACTAACTGGAGTTTGATGTCCTAAAAATTTAAACTCATTTGCATTTATCTTTCCAGCTTCATCTAGCCCAAAGTTTCCTGCTGGTATTACATATGTCATTAAAGACATAAATAATAGTAATCCCAACATTATATATAGTAAATGTGGAATTTTAAAACCTTTCTTTTCTTTGTTTTTTGCCTTTGCCATCTTACACCTCCTTTTGATAGCTATCAACGAATTTTAAAGTTGAAATGATCGCATACTTCAAAGCTTCTTCATCTAAGTCGAAGTATTCATTATGGTGTTCTGCTCCACTTCCTAACTCTTCATTTTTAATACCAACGAAAGCAAATAGTGAAGGAGCTATCTCACTGTATCTGTTAAATGATTCTGATGCAAACCATTTTACATCTGTCTTTAAACTACCAGGTAAAATTTCATTTAAACCCTTTTGAGCAACTTCTGATAGACATTTGTCGTTTACAACTGGATTTCCAGCTATGCCGTTTCTATCATCTATTTCTATTGTACATCTGTTTGCTCTAGCAATATTTTCTGAAACATCCTTTACGATTTCCATTGCTTTATGACCTTCTTCCATATCGAAGAATCTTAAAGTACCAGTTATTTCAACCTTGTCAGGTATAACATTTGGAGCCAAAGTTGATCCACCATTTATAGATCCAAGGCCAAGGGTAACTGTCTTAGTAACATCAATTTGATTTGCCCAAGCAGTTGCAAGTCCATTTACTATGTTTGCTGCTGCAAAAATAGGACTTATTGATAAATCAGGTCTAGATCCATGTCCACCTCTACCAACAACATTAAATCTAACTACTCCGCAACCAGCCATAACAGGACCAGCGTCAACAGAAACTTCTCCTGTGTTCATAAATGAAGTTAGATGTGTTCCATAAATCGCATCGATGTGCACTTTTTTTAAAGCTTCTATCATGTGTCCGATGCCAGATCCAATTTCTTCTCCTTCTTCGAAGATAAAAACTATTTTCCCATTGAAAGAATCTTTGTTTTCAACTAAAATCTTTGCAACAGATAGAAGTATTGCCATGTGTCCATCATGTCCACAAGCATGCATCACACCTTCATTTAAAGAACATACTTTTCTCTTGCCCTTTAAATTGTTTTCATTTTCTTGAACTGGAAGTGCGTCGATGTCAGCTCTTATACCAATTGTTTTCCCAGGTTTGCCAGTATCTAGGACTGAATAAAAACCTGTATTTTCAACTTCGTTGATTGTTAAACCAAGTTTTTCAATCTCTTCCTTTAGAACTTTTGAAGTATTGACTTCTTTGCTAGAGAGCTCAGCATTTTCGTGAAAATACCTTCTCATCTTAACCGCATAGTCTATAACCTCTTTTGCTTTACTAAGAATTATCTCGTTAATATTCATTAGTTAACCCTCCTTATTTGTTAGCATCTTAACTATTAATTGTATTATATTATATTGTTTCCGATAATTCAATAGATTTTAAAGTTTTTTTTTAAATGTTTTCCTTCTTATAAAACTTTAATAATTTCTTGCTAAATTTTTTAAGGCTTTGTAAATTTTCAAATAGTTTATAAAATTTGTTGTGATAAAATATTTATAAGGAGGATTCTATGAAAAAGATTTTATTATTTATTTGCACCTTTATAATTTTAATTTTACCTAGAAATTGTTTTGCTTTTACAGATACGAACACCCATTGGGCGAAGCCTTTCATTTCTTGGGCGTCTCAGCAAGAACATATAAAAGGTTATCCTAACGGGACTTTTAAGCCTGATGCGAATATCACCAATGCTGAGTTCTACACCATTATAAATCATTTTGCAAAGTACGACGCCTTTTACGAGGTTCATTTCAAAGACGTGAAAAAATCCGACTGGTTCTATTCCGAAGTTTGTCGCGGAGTTAAAGCTGGTTACATAAAAGATTCAAACCTAGTAATCTCTCCAAATAAATTTATAACTAGGGACGAGGCTTCACGAATCATCGCAAGGATCTATTCTGGATATTCTACAAATAATCTAAGATTCATTGACAGAGAAAATATTGTAAACAAATCCGAAGTTTCTTACCTAGTAGATAGGAATATAATCTCTGGCTATCCAGATGGAAGTTTCAAACCTCAAGGATTCATCACCCGTGGCGAAGCTGCCGCCATGTTTTACAATGCGGATAAATTCTTAGGCGATGCTACCCGAGATTTTATCTACGTGACAATTATGGCGAAGGTTGATGGTAAGAACGATTCTGTAATTAATACCATTAAGACTCAAAAAAACAAAGAATTCATTGACAATACAAACTTTAATTTAAGTGACGGATATACTTTTGAAGGTTATTACCTGGATAAAGAGAGAAGTAAAAAGGCTGATCTTAAAAGAGGTTTCCCGGAAGACACGACTTTATACGCGAAGTTTAAAGGAAATTTCGTGAAGCTGTCCTTCTATACAGTTGATAGGAACAAGAGAAATCTCATTGCCAAGTTTGAAATTCCAAAGGGATCTTCTGTGGATTTAAATAGTGTGCCAATTCTTCCTTCTGGTTATATAGGTTGGTTCACAGATAAGAAGGGTGATAATTACGCAAGTTTCGACGAAGGTTTTGAAAAGAACATGGATTTCTATGCAATTTCTAATTCAAATTCTAGCTCCAATTCAGAGTTCACAGCTACCTTTGTGTTTCAAGATGATTTTGGAAATGAAAGGAAGATTGAAATTCCTGCCAGCGTAAATGGTTACTTGGACCTTGGAAATATTCCTGCGTTACCAGAGGGATATAGGTGGTCACTGGCTCGCGACAGATATATAGAAGCAAATCCACTTGATAAGATAGAGAGAAATATATTTTTCTATGGAATTAAGGTTGAGTAGATTTATTATCATTTGACGTAATTGTTCTTCGGAGGTTAGACCCGTTCGAAGCCCTAGCCGAAATCTCTGATTTCGTTGCAGGTCTCGTGCAAAGAGGTCCAAAGAAGCCGAATGAAATGGAGGCTGATTTGTAGAACTCGACTGCCTATCAGGGTTACGAATACCTACTGATATTGTTTTAAAAGAAATCCTAAGGAAGACAGTCACCCTGAGCGAGCGTAGCGAGTCGAATGGGTATAACTTTGGTGGGGTTAGGTATGGATGATTCATTTAAATGCTATCCGGATAGCATGACACACGGTAGTCATCCTGAGCGGAAAAGGCGTCAGCCTTTGCAATCGAAGGATCTCTATAGGATTTATTATAAATAATTTTAGATGCTATACGTATAGCATGAGTTTAATTTAAACGCTATCGGATAGCATGAAATTTTTTATTGATATTTTTTAGGACAATTTCATTTGCCAAGATTGCTCTTCGGAGGTTAGACCCGTTCGACTTCGACGGCGTTGCCGTCTTCGCTCAGGGTGACTGTAGTTGGGTGGATTCTGTAAAACTCGACTGCCTATCAGTGTGACTGTAGTTGGAAGGGCATTCCCTTAGTGTGGCTACAGTAGGAGAGAGTTTGTTCGCAGAAGGATGCACCTTGTATAGTCAAGAGGTTCTTCATGGAAAAACTCAATGAAGACAGTCACCCTGAGCGAGGAAATTTATTTCCGAGTCGAATGGGTATAACCCTGGTGGGGTTATGTATTGATGATTATTTAGACAATTGGTTATTGTGTCGCTCGATGGGATAATATTATTTGCAAGTTTTAAAGAATTTACGCCTTCGGCTGTGGAACCTGGAAGGTTCCGCTACGGGGATGAATCGTAATTGAGGTTGCCGTACGCCTAGCGGCTAATTAAAAATATTTTAGTATCGATACTTATGGAAGCAGGTTGCTTCCGCTACGGGTGTGAATCATAATTAAGGCTGTCGTACGCCTAGCGGCTAATTGAAAATATTTTAGTATCTAAGTTAATGGAAGCAGGTTGCTTCCGCTACAAAATGAATAATTCATAAAGCTTAAATAAATATCTGATTAAAAACTTTCCTCCGACCTATCCCATAGAATCCTTAATTGTTATCCATACTTATATGTAACCTAAGCCACTGCAGTGATTTTTGCTTTCGTCGTTAAAAAATTTTCCACTGTTTGAGCGTAGCGAGTTTGGAAAATTTTAGCCGAATTAAAAAATCACTTCAAGAAAAACCCAATGCGAGGTGGGAAGAGGGAGCTCGAGGGAGAAGGGAGGAAACTGCGAGTCTCTAAGAGAAAACCGTAGGTTTTTTCGAGAGACGTTAATTCCCTCCGTTAAAGCCCTAGCCGAAATCTCTGATTTCGTTGCAGGTCTTATGCAAAGAGTTCCAAAGAAGATGAGCATTGCGAAATCTGATTTGCAGAACTCGACTGCCATACTCGTGAAAAAAATTTTTGAAGAAGAAAGAATAGAGTTAAGTTATATAAAAGATATTTATTTATAAATGTTTAGATTTCTCGAAATCATGTTAGTTCCTTCGACTTCGACGGCGTTGCCGTCTTCGCTCAGGATGACCAAGTGAGAGGGATTTCACTATATAGGTGTTAATTATTTGTAAGGTTTTTTATAGCCTTCGGCTGTGGAACCTAGAAGGTTCCGCTACGGGTGTGAATCGTAATTAAAGCTATCGTACGCCTGACGGCTGATTAAAAATATTTTTGTATCGAAGCTTATGGAAGCAGGTTGCTTCCGCTACAGGGATGAATTGGAGTTAATGTTGCCCCACGCCTAACGGCTAAACAAAAATAATTTAGTATCGAAGCTTATGGAAGCAGGTTATCCGCTACAGGGCTACCAGTGCACAAAAAATCCCCTAGTGATCTAGGGGATTAATTTATCTTTTTTATTCTGAAACGAGTATTCCTTTTTCTTCGTCTCTTCTTTGAAGCAGGTACACTGTGTCTTCGAATTCTTTTTTCCTCGCCATTTCTTTTAAATTTTCTATCTTGCCAGATACTTTTCTATCTATGATCAGTCCTACTTTTAAGCCTTCGCTTGTAAGTGCATAGTAATCGCCGTCGGTGTCTCCTATATATAGTAGAGGCGCTCTTTTGTATTCTTCTTTTAGGATTTCTATATACTCTCCCTTGCCTCTTCCCAATGTGCGAAGCTTCTCGTTATCTCCTTCTGCTTGTAATAATCCATCTTTTTCCAGTAGTTCAAGCCCCACAACTTTTTCAAATAGTCCTGGTGAGGTGCAGTTTATAAATTCATCTACTACTATTCTTGATGATGCTGTGCATACGAATGCTTTTACGCCTCTTTCTTTAAATTCTTTTACCAATGCTTCTACTTCTTCAAACTTGCCTACTCCTACGTCTATATATGATGATAGGCTGTACTTTCCTTTGAAGTTAAATTCCAATCTTTGGTAAGAGATTTCTCTTGTGTAGTCATACATTTCCCTAACCATTTCTCTTAGCTCTTCTTCTGTGAAGTTTTTAAAAAGATAGAGTATTCTAAATCCTGTGGTCTTGGATCTGTCGTAATGGTCGACTTCCATGTAGAGGTAGCACATAAGCTCTATAAATTCTACATAGTGGGGATTTTCTTCGAAGTTTTCATCTTTACTCAACTCTTCGTAGTATGATGCTGCTAGATCTGCTGCATACTCTGCCTCTTCTATAATCTCGTCGATTTTTGGCAAATCTTTGAACAGCACTTCTCTAAATTCTTCCGGAGTCATTTTATATTTCAAGCTTACCAGTTGGTAGAAGAATAGATTTTCTTCTGTATCATGCATGACATAGGAATTGTCACAGTCTGTTACTATATAGTCTCCGACTTCCACCGATTCTAGTAGCTTTTTTAATTTCTTATAATTATATTCGCTAAATCTTTCTTTATATCTTTCTAACATCGATCCTCCATGTACTTAAAAAAAGGCTCACTATGTGAACCTCTTTATTAATTTATTTCTAATACTTTATATCCTGCTTTTTCTACTGCTTCTCTTAGCTTTTCGTCGTCTAGGTTTTCTCCTTCAACACTAGCTTGTTTTTTAAATAGAGAAATCTTCACGTCTAGGTTAGAATCCAATGATTCTAGCGCTTCTTTTACATGGGCACTGCAATTTTCACATTTCATTCCTTCAATCTTTATAATCTTCTTCATTTATTTCTTCCTCCTCGTAGTCTTTATTTAAAATATTTTTAACCATCTTTGTTAGATCCTTTGAGCTGTGTGATGTGTAGAATTTAATTCCGCTCTTCTTATCTTCGAAGTCTCTGTCTTGTAAGAATTCGTACACAGTCTTGGCAAGAGATTTCGCTGGGTCTACTATATTTACTTCTTTACCCATTTTTTTAAGTACCTTTTCTATTGCCGGTCTTGCCAACGGAAAGTGGGTACATCCAAGCACCAATGTGTCGAAATCGAAATCCTTAAATTCTTCTAAGTACTCTTCTACTACTTGTAAAGCCAAGTCATCGTCTATATGTCCGTCTTCCACTGCCCTTACAAGGTTCTTGCATCCCTTCGACAAAACCTCTGCCTCTGGAAGTTTCTTCTTTATTTTAAACTGATATGTGCCATTTTCCACTGTGGAGTCCGTCGCTATTACGAGTATCTTTTTATTCTTTGTCGTCTTTACTATTTCAGAAATACCAGGATCTATGATTCCAAAGATTGGAAATCCAAAGATAGCCTTTAGATATCTCTCTGCATTAGCCGTTGCAGTGTTGCATGCAATGACGACCATGTCCACGTTTTGTTTATCTATAAAATTAAATGAAGTCTTAGTTAAGTTTCTGATCTCGCCTGGAGTCTTTTCTCCATAGGGAAGATTTTTCTGATCGCAGTAGTAGATATACTCTTCGTCTGGCAGCACTTTTAGAAGCTCACTTAAGACGCTTATACCTCCTACCCCCGAGTCAAATATTCCGATTTTAGCCATTTTATCACCTAGTTAGATTATACACTTATAGAGCGAAACTTCCAACTTTTAAATTATTTAAAAAAGAGGACTTATGACAAGTCCCCTCTTAAATATTTCTATCTTGTTTTCATTGATCTGTAGTAGATGCTTAGCAGTTCATCTATCTTTATATTAGTATGGGCGGAGTTTTCTGAAGTTAGTCCGTAACTTCTTGCCATTTGGAAGTTCACTAAGTCAGATCCCTTTAGCCCGTCTATATCTTTAAATACTTTTGAGTCAAGTCCTTCTAGGTTAACTGCCCTTAGCTTAAAGATAATTTTAATTGCGTCAAGACGATCTAATTTCTTATCCATTTTTAAATCTTTAAATGGATCATTTCCATAACTATATAGGTCGAGAAGTTTCATTCCTCCATCTACTATGTCTGCAAGATCTTTTACCGTTGCAGCGTCAAGCACGTCTCTATCTTCCATAAATCCGATCTTGTAATCCATAAGTTTTTCAAGGTCAGTTTTATATTTTGATTTTTCAAGATTTATAAATTCTCCTAAATCTGAATATTTATTTAATGTTCTCGCACTCATTGGAGTTAAATCTTCATATCCGTAGACTGGTTTTAATTTATTGTCCTTTACCATGTAAAGAAGTTTGAAATTATCTTCATCAAAATATATTTTCTTAGCTTCGTCCAAAGATTTTATTCCATCTTTGTCCTCAAACTTGCCAGTGTATTCTTCGAGATTGAATCTGGATACTTTCTTATTGTCATTGTTAATTTCTACTGTTACTCCATAGTTAACTATCGGCACTTCATCTTTTAGTTGGCTATAAACTATTCTTGTGCAGTAAGTGTCTGAATGGATGTTTGGATCTTTGAAACCAAAATCTACAAGTTTCTTTGCATACTTATCTTTAAATGCCATTGCAATCTTTATAGCTTCTTCTGCTTTTGGAGCTGGTTTTTCTTTTGTATCTCTAATGTCGGTGAAATTCGTCAAGGTTCCATCTTTCGCATCAAGTGAGAAGTATGCTGATCTATCCTTTCTTCTCGCTTCGAAAATATATTCGTACCTGTCCCCTTTTGTGATCCTTTCTCTGTCGATTTTAGAATCTTTTGGAATAAGATCACCTACGAGTTTTCTAAGATCTTCCTTCTTCATAAGACCTTGGAACTCTTTTACAGATTTCTTTTCCACTTCGGTTAATCCTGCTGAGTCTTTGGCTTCTTCGTTTTTCATATTGCCTTCTCTGTAGTAGATTCCACCATCGTTAAAGTCAACGGCTTCTCCACTTACAGCATCTATATACTTCTCGTTCTTAGGCATGTAATTTAATTTTGCAGTACTGTCTTCTCCATATCTATTTGAAAGATATGCAAGAATTATAGGATTTACCTTTTCGATCTTTTCTTTTGCCTGGTCAAGTCCAATTAGTTTTGCATCTTTACTTAC
>QWBY01000448.1_pt1 | contig 59214 bp, 52 predicted proteins | sample 1972471 | NCBI WGS metagenome assembly QWBY01 (sample SAMN09866722, study PRJNA288562) | Human gut metagenome isolate term6_stool, whole genome shotgun sequencing...
AGGGATACACCTGTTCCCATACCGAACACAGAAGTTAAGCCTTCTAACGCCGATGGTACTCGGAGGGAGACCTCCCGGGAGACTAGGAAGTTGCCAAACAAACAAGATCAGCATTAGCTGGTCTTTTTTGATATAAAAATAAACAAATACTTAAATATGTTAATAAAGGGCCCGGGAGACTGGTTAATGTGGCACAGAACCACGTTAACCCAGAAAATTACTAGATTTATTAAAAAACTATACTATGCATAGGTGTAATAATATACTTGTATCATAGTTATGTAAGAAAAATTTTCGTGTAAATCGCCAAATAATTAAGGCTAGCATTTTGCTAGTCTTTTTTGATTTAAAGGAATAAGTAGATTTTCTTATTATTACAATAATAATAGGATTGATCTTATATATATATTAATGAAAATATCCGATATATTGCTAGTCTTTCTAGTTCCTGGACTAATATTTTACCTAAAAAATAAGGTAAATAGACTTATAATAAACAAAAAATCAATTTCTTATCTTATATTTGACATAGGGTAAATTTGGGAAATTAGCCTAAATAGATTAATGGTATGAAAAGTTATCTAGAATTTTATCTAAATAAAATATAAATATTGAGCTATTCAGAAAAGTATTATAAATCTATAAGATACCTTTTTCAAGTGATTGTAGAGCAATTTATACCCTATTTATTAACAAATAAGTTAATATTATTTGTACCCATAGACTTTAGGAAGCGATCTATTTTTACTATAAACCTTCCTCTTACTAATATATTTTTATTAATATTTGGATTAAAATGTATAATAAACTAAGATTAAATAGACTAATAATAATGAATTGTTAAAGGTTTTTATAATTTACTTGTATCAAAAATACACAAGGGCTTCTTTTTTATTAGAGTATCATTTTTAAAACCTTATATTTTAACACAAACTATTATGTAATTAAATTTCAATAATAATCAAAAAAGATGTGAGTTAATATAAAGTATTTGTCCTTTTGTAAAAAAATGTTTGCATTTTTCACAAAACGATGATACAATTTATTAAAATAAAACAAAGGAGATAATTATGAAAAGAATTAAAAAAGTAAAAGCTGCTTGTTACTGTTGTGATGGTGGAGATTTTCCTAACATTATAAAAGTTGTTAAAGAAACAAAAGAATATAAGAAAACACACAAAGGAGAAAATCAAGAATAATATTCTTGATTTTTGTTTTATTATGAAAGTATCTAAATTCTTAAATATACTTAAAAAAGATCAAATAGTAGCTTTCTATAACTCTCTTACTATGGATTGTGTTTATCTAGATAGAGAAATATACAATAATTATGTAGAGGATTTTAATAAGAAGATGAAAGCAAATTGTGATTTAGCTTCTACCGACTACTATAGGTTTTTATATAAGAATAATTTTTTAACTGAGCTTGATGAAGATAAATTGCTTGATGAAATATCAAATATGCTTACTGGCAAAGTAGAAATAAAGAATATGGTATTGCATATGACAGATTACTGTAATTTAAATTGTAAATACTGTTTTATAGAAGATGGCATCGATAATAATACATATATAAGAAGAAATATGTCTTATTTTACATGTGAAAAAGCTGTTGATAAGTTCTTTGAAATAATGGATACTGTGTCTTCTACTAAAAAGCCATCAATAATTTTTTATGGTGGCGAACCACTTGTAAATTGGAAAGTTATAAGAAAGATCTTGCCATATATAAAGAATAAAGAAATTACATATAACATAGATATAGATAAGGTAATTATTACAAACGCTACTTTAATAGATAAAGAGATAGCTAAGGTATTAGAAAAATACAATGTTGAAACCTGTATATCTTTAGATGGAAATAAATATATTAATGATATTAATAGAAGATATAGAGATGATAGGGGTAGTTTTGATGATGTAATAAATGCTATCAAAATATTAAGAGAAAATGGTGTTGAACCTGCTTTATCTTCAGTTATGACTAAAGAAAGTGTAGATAAAATAGAAGAAACTGCAAAATTTTTGTTTGATGACTTGAAAATAAAAGGTTTAGGCTTTAATCATGTTTCAATTTTGCCAAAAAATAAAAATTATTCCTCTTATGATTCAACTTATGAAAACAAATATGCTGAGGGATTAATAAAAATGCAAGAGATAATACAAAAAAATTATACTAATGTTTATGAGAAAAGAATGGGAATTAAAATTAATTCTTTTTTAGATAAAGAGTTTAATGTTTCATCTTGCACAGGAACTGGTTTGCAAATTTCAGTTAGTACTGATGGTTTTATTGGGGTGTGTCAGGGATATATGGGATGTAGAAAAACTTTTAATAATACAGTTTTTGATGAAAATTATGATCCTAGAAATGATGAAATTTTTATTGAATGGAGCAAAAGAAGCCCTTTAAATATAAAAAAGTGTAGAAGTTGTATAGCCCTTTCTAACTGTGGTGGTGGTTGTCCGAGAAATGCAAATGTTCTTACTGGTTCAATATGGGGACTTGATAAGGGCTTTTGTAGGTTTTCTAAATTAGCATGTGAATGGATGATATGGGAAAATTTTAAAGATGAAAGTATCAAAAAAGATAAATACCTTAGTAAAAATATTTAAAACTAGTGATAAAGAAGTACTACTTTATTCTTTCTTATATTTTTTTCTAAACCTAATTAAATTATTTTTATTGCCAATTATTACTATTTATGTAATGAAAAGAGATTATCTCGTATCATCAACAATGATAGTAATTTATTTTGTTATAAATTATTCATTGATTTTAATAAAAGAAATACTTATAAATGTTTCAAATTTTTCCAGAATGAAAAGAATAGAGAACTCATATGATGCTTGTATAAATATAAACTATGAATTTTTTGAATCATATGAAGGAAGAAATCTTTTTACTAAGGCTGTCAGTACAACTAATTCTACTACGAGTCCATTTAGTAAAATTTATTTATCTATATTTGACACCTTATATACAGTCTTATATATGGTTTTTGTAATCATATATAGTTTAAAATTTGATAAGGTTTTATTTTTTAAAAATATAATATTTTCTATTTTAATATGCCTTGTAATATTTTTTGATAACTTGAATATTAATCAAGCGTATAATAAAATGATAGAATTATTTATAAGTAAAGAGAAAAACTTAAATTATTTAAGAAAAATAGCAAAGCAATTTGAAAAGGCGATTATATTAAATGATTTTAGGGCTAAAGACTTATATCAAGATAAGTATAATATAAATGAAAAAAATATCATCAATGGATGCACAGACATTAAAAAAAATATGATATTAAAATTAGGACTTTCAGATTTTTGTAAAATCTTGGTTTTATTTATTTATATTTTTTCTCTTAAAACTACAGCATTTACATTAACAATGCTTGTCTTTATGATTCAATTTTTAATTGTTAGTAATAAATTTTTTGATTCTTTTTTTGAACTAAATAGTATAACAAATAAAATTTATTATTATTATAAGTTTATTGAAAAATCAGAGTCAAAAGATAAGAAAATTTATATTGATGAGTTAAATTGCATAGAGTTTAAAAATGTATATTTTTCCTATAATAATTCCGATTTTTCATTAAAAAATATTAATATAAAATTAGAAAATAATAAAAAAATAGGAATATTTGGATCAAATGGTTGTGGAAAAACAACTATAGTTAAGTTATTATTAGGTTTATATAAGGTAAAGAGAGGTGAGATACTAATCAATGGAATTAATATAGATAAAATATCAAATCTAAACGAATTGATTTCTTGTGTTTTTCAAGACGATATAGTAATCCCTGCAAGCCTTGAAGAAAATATCTTATTTGGGAAAAAAATGAATAAGAGAAATTTTAGTAAAGCAATGGAAGAATCTTCATTTAATGAAGTTATGAAAAAAAATCATCTAAATAATAAGACGTATTTAAATTCATTATATGTTGATGATGCAAAAGACCTATCTATGGGTGAGAGTCAGCTTTTATATTTGGCAAGATCTATCTATAAGAATACTAATATGATAATATGGGATGAACCTTCAAGTAATTTGGATCCTTTTAGAGAGTTGAGACTATTTACTAAATATAAAAAAATAGGCAAAGATTCAATGGGAATTTTTATTAGTCATAAGGCTAGTAATATCAAAATGTTTGATGAAATTATATTCATGGAAAATGGACAAATTATAGAGAGAGGAAATTTTAAAGACTTAATGGATAAAAAAGGTAAGTATTATGAACTATATAAGAAACAGGAAGAAAATTTTACAAATTAATATCAAAGCATTAAAATATATAAAAAATTTAGACTATAGATTTCTAAGAAATTTGATAATACTTTCTATTCTTAAAGTCATAAAAAATTGGTATATATTTATAATTTTAATTCTAATAGGCAAGAGTTTAATGACAAAGCAAAGAATAATTATTCTGTTTATAGTTTTTTTCTTGCTTACTAGCCTGGTAAATATATTTACGGCCTTTAGAAAGACAGATAATAACTTTTTAAGAAACAAATATAATAATATCTTATCCAATAAAATAATCGAATTATCAAAAGATTTATCTCAAAATAGTGAACTAATGTCCTTATCTCAGTTATTAGATGACTATCAACAATATAATGGAGGACCTATTATATTTTTGCATAAAAATTTAGAAAATTTATTTGAAATGATCGTTATATTTGTCATTTCAATACTATATTTATGTGTATCTTTAGATAAAGGATTAATATTAATTATTTTTATATTTACTTTAATTCAATTTTTATTAAAAAACTTTTTGAATATTAAATTAAAAAAAATAGATGAGGACAATTTATCTTATCAAAAAGTTATGACAAAGGGAAATAAGTTAGGAGATTTTTATTTCTCTTTATTATCTAGTGAATTTTCTAAAATGAAGAGTGTAAGAAATAATAACTCAGATAAATTTATCGAAAAAAAATATAGTGAATTTTTAAGACCAACTATAAAGAATTTAAAAAAATATCAAGAAAAGAAAATAAAAATAAAGTTCCTATCTTATTTTCTAGTAGTATTAAACATAATTATGTTTTTAGCTGTATATATAAGTCAAAAAAATTCCTTAAATCTAGCTGTTATATTTATGGCCTCTAATTTATTTTTATCACTTGAAAATTTATCAAGTATTTTTTATGAGCTAGAGGATAATTCTAAAAGATTAGCTGATTTTTTTAAATTTTTAAATATAAAAGCTAATAAAGTATCACACAAAAGAGAATGGATGGGAGATAATGAACTTATCAAATTAAATAATTTGAGTTTTTCTTATGATAGAAAGAATCCTATATTAGAAAATATTAATTTCACTTTTTCAAAAAATAAGATCTATTCAATTGTAGGAGAAAATGGAGAAGGAAAATCTACACTTGTAAAATTAATTTTAAATTTGATCAATAGTAAAAATAATAAAATGATAAAAGTAAATGACAATTTAGAAGATAATTATATCTCGTATAATCTATCTAATGATGAAATTTTTTCATTTTCTATTGGTGAAAATATAAGCTTAAATACTACTTACAATAAAAATCACATAAATAAGTTAACCGATGATCTTAGGTTCTTAGATAAGGAAAAAAATATAAGTGATATTAAGCTTGGAAATGATTATGGGAATAATGGAAGAGAATTATCTGGAGGAGAATTAAAGAAGATGATTTTTACAAGGCTATTATATTTTGATAGGAGCCTAGTTGTATTAGATGAACCTATTTCTTCTTTAGATATAGATAGTGAAAGAGAAATATACGCAGCTTTAGAAAAGCTAAAGAAGGGAAAAGTTCTTATAATAATATCTCATAGGCTTACATCTTGTCTTTTTTCAGATGAAGTTATAGTTTTAAAAGATAAAAAAATATATGCAAAAGGAGAGCATAAGACATTATATAAAGAAAATTTATATTACAAAAATTTCTTTGATGCTGCTAGAAAATTGACAAGATAGGTATTTACAGTCATTATTATCGCCTCTAATATAATTATAATTCATATATAAGATTAAATAAAAAAATAATTGGTATATAAATCATTATCTAGACATGCAAAAGATAAACTTAATAAAAAACAATATAGAATAATGAGATGATAGTTGTAAAAGTAAAAAGAATAAAAAAGACTAGCATAAGCTAGTCTTTTTTGTTGTCTAAAAATATATTTTTTTTGTTTTTAAATTTCTTTTTTGCTTGTATTTTTATTTTATTTTTTAATATCTGATTATTTTTATATTTTACATAAGATATTTCTATTCTATTATTTTTTCGTTCATTTTATAATTATATTATAAAAAAAGGAGGTATTTATGATTGAAAATCAATTACTTTTAAGCTCGGTTTTTATTGCTGGCTTTTTATCGTTTTTTGCTCCTTGTACTTTTTCTTTGATGCCTGCTTATATTGGTATCATTACGGATCAAAGGGGAGAATATAAAAATTTTAAATTTGGAAAAATTTATATAAATATTGGTGCTATTATTAAAACTATGACTTTTATTTTGGGTCTTGCTACTAGTTTTGTTATTTTGGGTTTTGGTGCAGGTTTTTTTGGAAAATTTGTTAATAATAGATGGGTAATTTTTATTGGGGGACTTATTGTATTTTTGTTAGGTCTTCATCAAATGGAAATTATTAATATTGAAAGATTGAATGTTACTAAGACTGTTAATTTTAAAAATAAGAAAACTAAGGCTTTGGGGACTTATCTTATGGGGCTTTCTTTTTCTTTGGGTTGGACGCCTTGTGTTGGTCCAATTCTTGGAGCGGTTCTTCTTACTTCTGCAAGCAGTGGTAAGGAATTTTATGGGGCTTTTATGATGTTAGTTTATTCGTTTGGCCTTATGGTTCCGTTTTTATTGATGGCTGTTTTATCATCTACTCTTAATAAAAATTTTGATTTTTTTAGAAAACATCTTATTTTTATGAAACGTTTGGGTGGATTTTTGATAATGGTAATGGGCGTTGTTCTTATGACTAATCAATTGCCTAATCTTACTTCATTTTTTAATAATTTATTTATTTAGGAGGATATATGAAAAAATCTTTAGCAATTCCGTTTTTAGTTATAGCTTTTGCTCTTAGTGGATGCTCTAGTGAAAAATCGGTGGATAAAAATATGAATGATATGAAGGATAGAAATATTTCAAGTAATAGTATGGAAAATAAAAATAGTGATAATTCTTTGAATCTTGAGGATAGGGATGGTAACAAGGTTTCTTTGGATTCTTTTAAGGGGAAGAAAACTTATATTAAGTTTTGGGCTTCTTGGTGTCCTATTTGTTTGTCAAGTCTTGGCGAATTGGATGAATTGTCTAATAGTGATGGGGATTATCAGGTTGTAAGTGTGGTTGCTCCTGACCAAATGGGGGAAAAATCTAAGAAGGATTTTATAAAATGGTTTGATGGTTTGGAATATAAAAATATTAATACTTTGTATGATACGAGTGGGGATTTTATTAAAAAATTTAATGTTAAATCTACTCCTACAAATGTATTTTTGGATTCTGAGGGTAAGCTTGTCAAGGTTGCTCCAGGGGCTTTGGATAAGGATACTATCAATGAAATTTTTAAACAGATCAAATAGGAGTTTTGTATGAAAAGTAAATTTATTTTTGTTTTTTTGATTTGTGCTATCTTTTTGGTGGCTTGTTCTAATAAGTCTAAGAATAAGTCTAAGGATAATGGAAATATTTCTAGCACAAATGAGGAAATCGGCAAAAAAATTGATGAAATTATTGACTCTAATAATAAGAAAAATTTAAAGGAAATGGAAAATCAAAAAGATATGGATAAGGAAAAGGAAAATTATTCTAAGGATGATCTTAAAAAAATCTACCTAGCTGGTGGTTGTTTTTGGGGTGTTGAGGAATATATGCAAAGAATTTATGGGGTTTATGATGCTGTAAGTGGTTATGCAAATGGAAAGGTTAATAACCCGACTTATAAAACGGTAAGTAGTGGCAAAAGTGGCTATGCGGAAACTGTGGAAGTAACTTATGATAGTAAAAAAATAAAGCTTGAGGACTTGCTTAATCATTATTTTAAAATAATTGATCCAACTAGCCTTAATAAACAAGGAAATGATAGGGGAAGTCAATATAGGACTGGGATTTATTATGTGGATGATTCTGATAAGGAAGTTATAGATAAGGTTATGAATTTTCAGGCAAAAAAATACAGCGAAAAAATTGTGGTTGAAAATATGAAACTTAAAAATTTTATTGTGGCTGAAGATTATCATCAAGATTATTTGAGGAAAAATCCAAATGGATATTGCCATATCGACTTGTCAAAGGCGGGTGAAGTTGTGATTGATCCTGCTAAATATCCTAAACCTTCGGATGATGATTTGAAGAGAAAACTTACGGATATTCAATATAGGGTTACTCAAAAAAATGAAACTGAATCTTCTTTTTCTAATGAATATTGGGATAATAAGGAAAAAGGTATTTATGTTGATGTAGCAACAGGCGAGCCTTTGTTTTCATCAAGTGATAAATTTGATTCGGGTTGTGGTTGGCCATCTTTTTCTAAGCCAATAGCCAAAGATGTTGTGACATATCGTGAAGATAAGTCGTATAATATGAACAGAACTGAAGTGAGAAGTAGGTCTGGGGATTCTCATTTGGGACATGTTTTTAATGATGGCCCTAAAGAACTTGGCGGTCTTCGTTTTTGTATAAATTCAGCTTCGATTAAATTTATTCCACTTAAAGATATGGAAGATAGGGGATATGGATATTTAAAACATCTTGTAAAGTAGGGGATTATGTATAAATTGTTAATAGCAGATGATGAATCAATCATAAGAAAGGGCATAAAAAATTTAATAGATTTTGAGAGTTTGGAAATTGATCAAGTTTTTGAGGCGGAAAATGGGAAAGAGGCTGTTGATTTGGCCTTAAAAAACAAGATAGATATAGTTATAATGGATATAAATATGCCTATAGTTGATGGCCTTAGTGCTAGTAAAAAAATAAAGGAAAAAAATCCAGATTCTTAATTGTTAATTCTTACAGGCTACAATTATTTTGATTATGCCCAAGCTGCTATTAGGGCAAAGGTGGACGATTATATTTTAAAACCTGTTAGCAAAAAAGATGTAGAATATATGTTAAAAACTGCTGTAAATAAGCTTAATATTAACAGAAAAAATGAGTCTTTGAAAGAGTATAATGATGAGAATTTAAAGGCAAAAGAATCTTATGAAGATATAAAAAAATATATTGATAAAAATGTATTTTGTGAAGATTTTTCTTTAAATAAGATGGCAAGCGACATTGGTTACAATAATAATTATTTAAGCAGTTTGATAAAAGAAATTTACGGTTTATCTTTCCAGGATTTATCCAATAAATTGAGAATGGAAAAGGCAAGGATTTTGCTTTTGACAAGCGATATGAAAAATCAAGAGATAGCAGATGCCGTTGGTATCTATGATGTTTCATATTTTTCTAATAAATTTAAAAAATATTTTGGCAAAAGTCCAAAACAAATTAGGAAAAAATAAATGAAAAAGATTTTTAAAAAAATAGAATTCAAAATAAGTGCTTGCTTTTTTGTGATTTCTATTCTCATAATATCACTAATGCTTTTTTCTTGGTACAAGCAAAGTTCTTCAAAGCTTATGACATACGAAAAAGAAGAAACAAGCCAAGAAGTCAAAAATGCAAGTATTTATGTGGCAAGCTATTTAGAAAAAAACAAAAACCTTGCCTCTCTTTTGGCTATGTCAGCCGAAAGTCAAAATATAATGGATGATAAGACAGATTTTAAAAATTTGAAGGACATAATAAAAGTTAGCGAAAAAAGCGATGAATTTATAAAAAAAATTTTCCTAGTTTCTGAAAATGGAAATATTATTTCAAATGAGAAAGTAAGTTTAGAAACAAATAAGGATATGAAAAATATTTCTTGGTATAAAAAACTTATAAATTCAAATAATATGGCATTTGCAAGCAAGGCTGATTTTTCAAAAATATCTAGTGATTCATCAAAAAATATAATAAGTATTTCCAAAGAAATTAAAGATAAAAATAATAAAAGATTGGGCTTTGTGGTTATAAATCTTTCCTATAAATTTTTGGAAGATTTTCTTTCGACAATAAATTTTGGCAAAGATGGCTATGTTTTTATTTTGTCCTCAGAAGAAGAACTCCTTTTTAAATCAAAAAATATGGAAGATTTTGGCAAAAAAGATTACGAAAAACTTTTAAAAAAGAGGATGAAACCAGAAAAAATAGACTTTGTTTCATCCAATGTTTTTATTCCAAATACCCAATGGAAGCTAGTAGGAATTTCCTTTTCAAACGCAATTTCTAATTTAAAAAAACAATTAATAGAAAGCTCCCTAATTCTTGCCCTAATCGTTTTTATTTTGACTTTGTTAGTTTCGATTTTTGTGTCAAAAAAAATAAGCAAACCAATAATTTATTTGATTGGAGAGATCAAAAAAACCGACAAAAAATTATATAAAATAAAATCTCTCCCTCAAGCATCAAGCGAAATACAAATCTTAACAAAAGAATACAACAACCTAATAGATAGGATTTTTGTTCTAACAGAAGATATAGAAAAAAAAGAAGAACAAAAAAGAACCTACCAAGTCAAAGCTCTCCAAAGCCAAATAAATCCACATTTACCTACGAATTTATAAAAAAAATACAAACAAGCAGTCTATACGTTCCAAAATTAATACTCCAACCAATAATAGAAAATGCAATTTATCACGGAATAAGAGAAAAAAAATCCAAGTCTTACATTAAAATTATAGTAGAAAAAAATCCAGAATATTTAATAATAAAAATAATAGATAACGGACTAGGTCCAAAAGAAAAAAAAGAAAATATTCCAACAAAACTTGGAGGAATAGGCATGGAAAATGTAAATAATAGGATAAAACTTTTGTGTGGAGAAAAATATAATTTAAAAATGCAAAGAGAAAAAGATGAAACAATAGTAACATATAAGCTAAAAATAATAAAAGAAATTTAAAAAATCAATAAAAAATGGGTTGTTTCAACAGCTCATTTTTTGTATTTTAATTTATTTAAAGTTTTAGTTTACTTTTGAAAATCTAGTATGTTAATATATATGTAAAAACATTTAATAATGAGGATAAATTTTATGAATTTAACTAAAAAAATTTTTACTAATAGGTTAATTTTAAGAAAGGCTAAGATTTCTGATGCCTCTTTAGCTTATAAGAATTGGATGGATGATGAGGAAGTTACTAAGTTTTTAAGATGGAAAGCTCATAAAAATGTTCTTGAAAGTGAGAAAATTATAAGAAACTGGGTTGATTCTTATAAAAATGATGATTTTTTTCAATGGATTATTGAACTTAAAGAATTAGCTGAACCGATTGGAACTATTAGTGTGATTTCTATTGATAAAAGTGTTAATTCTTGTCATATTGGTTATTGTATTGGGAAAAAATTTTGGAATATGGGATATACCTCTGAGGCTTTTTCTTCTATAATTTCTTTTTTATTTTCTCTTGGTTTTGATAGGATCGAATCTTCTCATGATCCTAATAATCCATATTCTGGCAAGGTTATGGAAAAATGTGGTCTTGTTTATGAGGGTAGGTTAAGAAAGGCTGATTATAATAATCAGGGGATTGTTGATTCGTGTGTTTATGGTATTTTGAGGGAAGATTTTGAGAAATAATTTGTAAATTATTTATTTGGATTAGCTGGGCTTATAAAAATTTAAAAGGCGATAAAAATAATTTATCGCCTCAGAATGAAGACAACCCAGGAAAAATCTCCTGGGTTTTCTAATATTATTAAATTTTTAATGAATGTTATAATATCTGGGCTGATTGTTTCTGTTTAACTGCTCATTAAATTTTTACTACAGACATGGCTGTATGTGTATTCGTTTTCATTTTCATGTCTATTTTTAACAATATAGGGACTGTAACAGGCCTTTCAATAAAAGCGGGATTAACAGATGAAAATAATGAAGCAAAAGATATGAATAAATCTTTTCTAGTAGATTCTTTAGGAACAATTGTAGCTGGGTGTTTAGGAACAAGTGTTGTGGGAACAACATTAGAAACTTCAGCCGACATAGAAGAGGGAGGGCGAACAGGACTTATGGCAGTGACAAGTGCAGTAAAAGCTATAGATTTTGATAATATAACAGAAGCTATACCTGCATTTTTAACCTTTATCATAATTCCTCTTACTTACAGTATTGTGGATGGTATTATGATAGGAATTTTATCTTATGTAGTATTAAATATTATAACTGGTAAATTTAAACAAATATCTTTACCAATGTATGCTATGGGAATTTTGTCTTTAGTTAAAATGTTATTTTTATAAGGAGAGAGAAATGTTAAAGAGTGATATGAAAGCGGATTTGATAATAAAAGATGTCAAAGTAATAGATGTGTTTCAAAATGAAATTTACAAGGGAAATGTAGCAGTGAAGAATGGAAAAATTATTGGCATTGGAGATTATGAAGATGCAGATGAGATTGTAGATGCAAAAGGATCCTACCTATCACCAACTATGACTGACGGACACGTGCACATAGAGTCTTCTATGGTATCTCCAGCTGAATTTTTAAAATGTTTAGTTGCAAGAGGAGTTTCAACTATAATAGCAGATCCACATGAGATAGCAAATGTGTGTGGGCTTGATGGGATTGAATACATAATAGATGAAACAAAAGATCTACCGGCACATGTATATGTAATGTTGCCATCATGCGTTCCATGTACACCATTTGAAACAAGTGGAGCTATTTTAAAAGCTTGCGATTATAAAGAGATGATAAATGATCCGAGAGTTTTAGGGTTAGGAGAAATGATGGATTTTGTTGGAACAGTAAATCGATCAGAAGACATCTTGGAAAAAATCGACTTGGCTAAAAATAGCAATAAGGTAGTAGATGGACACGCCCCACTTTTATCAGGAAAGGCGTTGGACGATTATGTACTAGCTGGTATTTTAACAGACCATGAGTGTTCAGATGTAGATGAAATGAAAGAAAAGATTCGCCGAGGAATGTACATTCAATTAAGAGAAGGTACAGCTGCTAAAAATTTAGAAGCACTGATAAAAGGAGTTACAAAAGATAACATAAGTCGTTGTTTCTTCTGTACAGATGATAGACATCCGCAAGACTTGTTAAAAGATGGAAATGTAGATAACAACGTGAGAAAAGCAATTAAATTGGGGATGGAACCTTTATATGCAATTAAAATGGCAACTTTAAATCCGGCTCAGTGTTACAAAATGGAAAATTCAGGGGCAATTGCACCGGGGTATGTTGCAGATTTCTTTTTATTCGATGATTTGAATAACATAAACGCAAAAGCAGTTTTCATTGGAGGCAAGAAAGTAGCAGAAGATGGAAAAGTAATAGTAGATTTTCCACAAAAACTTTCTCCAAAGGTACTTTCAAAAATGAATATAAGAGATTTTAAATTAGAAGATTTAAAACTTAGATTGAATTCAAACAGAGTCCATGTAATTGAAATGGAAAAAGAATCACTTTTAACTAAGAAAATTATCTGTGATGTAGATGTAAAAGATGGTTACTTCGAATACTCAGATGACGGAATAAGAAAAATAGTGGTAATTGAAAGACACACCGGAAATTCTGCAATAGCAATAGGATTGATAAAGGGATATGATATAAAAAATGCCGCTGTTGGAACTACAATAGCACACGATAGCCATAATTTAGTTGTTATTGGAGACAATGATGAAGATATGCTAAACGTAATAAAGAAAATAGATCAGATGAGTGGTGGAATGGCAATATCTTCAAATGGAAAATTAGAAGGGTCTTTAAGACTTGATATAGCAGGCATTATGAGTAGTAAATCAATGACAGAAGTACATGAAGACATCAAGAAATTATTAGAAAAAGCAAAAGAGCTTGGAGTAGGAGATGGAATAGATCCATTTATGACTCTTGGATTTATGGCTCTACCGGTTATACCGGATATAAAGATGACAGACAAAGGATTGTTTGATGTAAATGAATTTAAACACATTCCTTTAGAAGTTTAAAAAGTAGGTGCATTTGCACCTACTTTGTCAACAGTCTGAGGCGATAAAAATAATTTATCGCCTTATATTTTTATTTATATTTATAAAATCCTTCCCCAGTTTCAATACCCTTTAAGCCTTTGGCAGCTCTTTCTTCCAATTTTTTAATAGCTTTTGCAATTGGAGAATTTGGATCATTTGCTTGAGGATTTGTTTTTGAAATATTTATTACAGTTGTAATACCAACTATATCAATTATTTCGAAAGGTCCTCTTGGAGAGCCTGTTCCGATTTTCCAATCCATATCTATATCTTTTGGATCAGCAACATCATTTCCATAAAGATTTAGACCAGCATTAATAAATGGAACAAGCAAAGAATTCAAAATATATCCTGCTTGCTCTTTTTTGATTACAGCTGGATACATACCTATATTTTTTGCAAATTCAATAACACTTTCAAAAGCCTCATCACTTGTTTTGTCATGCTTCATTACCTCAGCAAGATTTTGTCTCCAAATTGAGTTTGCAAAGTGAAGACTTAAAAATTTATCTTCTCTTTTTGTATATTTCCTAAAAGTTGAAGGCAAGAAAGTTGAAGAATTTGTTGCAATAATTGCATCTTCCTTTAAATAAGAAGAAATTTTTTCATAAAAATCTTTCTTTTCATCAACAATTTCTGCAATTGCCTCAATAACAAGATCAGCATCAGAAAATGCCTCATTCAAGTCAGTTGTATATTTTATTTCTTTGAAAATTTTTTCATTTACATTTTTTAATTCTTCTATTTTTTCACTAGTAATTTCGTTTTTATCCTTGAAAAAAGACCTAGGATAATTTGGATTTTCAGCTCCAATATATGAAGGACAAGCCATAAGTTCCTTAGAAAAAATATTGTGTAAATTTTCAATTCTTGGCTTAACTCTTTCAATAGAACCTTCACTTCTTCCCCAAATCGTTACATTAAATCCATGAAAAGCTGTGACGTATGCAATTTGAGCGCCCAAAACGCCACCACCAGCTACGGTTACATTTTTTATTTTCATTATTAGCTCCTTTTTTATATATATTTTCCACTCATATATATTGATATACCCAAAATTTGATTTTTTAAATTTTATTATAGAAATCGACATAAGAAATTAGCAAATATAAAAGGAGATTTAAAAAATAAGCAAAAGCTATCAGATAGCAAGGTGTAATTTTTATTTATCCATTGATATTTTTAAGCTCTTTTACCATGTCTAATTTTGAAATTTTATAGCTTTCAATAATTTGTGTAATTATAAAAGTAAGTAAACTCAAGAAAAATGCAAAGGCAAATATTTTATTTGGGATAGATATATCCACAAAAATATCTAGTTTTTCCATAGAAATTTTTATTAAAAATTTTAGTATTGTATTCAGTAGTGGCATTAGTATAATCTCAAAAATTACAAGTAAAAAGAGTATGGTATTGATGTAAATTTTTACAACTTCTCTATCTTTAAACCCAAATATTTTAAGGTAGCTTATATTTTCTTTTGATTTATCAATAATAGTTGTTGAAATAACGCTCGTTATTATAAAATAAAAGGCGAGCGAAACAATAAGGACGATTTTAAAAACAAATTTAAAGTGGTCAAAAAAATGGTCCATAAATTTTGTCATATCCTTTTTATTTATCTCTGTTATTAAATTTTCTTTTGAAATATCTAACTTTTTATCTGATAAATAAGTATTAAAATATGAGGAATCTTTTCCTATTAATTTATTTAAGTTTTGTCTATTTGTTAAAATTTGCAAAGTTTTTATCTTATCATCAATTTTTTTAATCTTTAAGGTATTAGTTTTATTATTATAAGAGTTTAAGACTTTTATTGTATCATTTTTTTCTAGATTAAATCTTTGTGCAAGACCGTATGATATAACAACTTCATATTTATTAAGCTCATTTAAATTTTCATTATCATACTTGCTATTTTTATCAACTCCATAAATTTGAATTTTTTTGTCATCAAAATTTACCAAATTTACATTTACAATGCTAGCCATATCTGATTTTATGAGTTCATCCTTTGTCTTTACAAAGTAAATATGGTCATATTTCATCTCATCTTTCATTTTTTTTGCATAATTTTCAAAAGAAGGTTCAAGGCAAAGAGAGAAAACCAAAAGCAAATTTGCTAAGAAAATTCCAAATAGTAGGGCTAGAAAATTTAGTTTGTTGTTTAATATCAATCTTAGTTTTGCCTTTTGCATAAAAGAAAAATTTTTCAATTTAAGTTTTGATATTTTATTTTTCTTATATAAATTTTTCCTCAAAAAGTCAATAGGATTGTGATTTAAAGAAAAATATACAACAAAAAAATTAATTACTAAATATATAAAAATAGGCAAAATAGTCGTAAATGCAAAGGTAAGATAGCTTGTATTTAGCTCAAATTTTGGTAGTTCAAAAGAAAGATAATACACATCAGCATATTTTTTATAAAAATAAGTAAAGGCTATAAAATTTCCACAAATAGATGCCAAAATTGCCAAAAACAAAGGCATAGCCATATAATTTTTTAATAATTCCTTTTTTTTGTAACCAGAAGCTAAAAGACAACCAATTATTGGAGATTCATTTTCGATTAAATTTTTTATTTGCACAGCACTAATAAAGGCTAGAGAAATAAATAATAAAATACTAGCCGAAATCATAGTAGGCACATCCCCATCCATATCATCCATAATATAAGTTATGCATTTATTATCATATCTTGTAACACCATCAATCATTAGATTATTTTTATTGATAATTTTTCCAAAATTTTTAAGCCTTTTATTTGCAACTTTACTATTTTTAGAAAATTTATCATGATAGGAATAATTATAAACAATTTTTTTATCCTTTATCTTATCAAAAGTTTTAGAAGACAAAAGACAAACACCAAAGTATCCTGTATCCATAACAATATCTTCCCTATTTTTAAGAAGAGTAGAATAGTCAGGCAAAGAAACAAGGCCTGTTACGAGATATTTTTTATTTTTAATTTTCAAAAAATCCCCTATATTTATTTTATTTGCCCTTGCATAATTAGCAGAAATAGCAATTTCATTGTCATTATTTGCCAATCTTCCATCAAAAATTTGACTAATATTGATATAATTTCTATTTTTAAAAACTCTTAAAGTCCTATCATCATTATAGTTTTCGTCAAAATAAAAATTTTCATAAACATTCAAAGAAAGATCTTCCAAGGCTTTGATTGTTTTATTAGATAGTTTATCAATACAAACAAATTCTCCATCCTCAACTTTTCCATCATCAATTTGCTTGTAATACAAATGTTTAATAGACTGTTGGGCAGTAAAAAATGATGATGAAAAAATAATTAAAATGGTTAAAGTTAAAAAAATAGAAAAAAATTTAAAAGGATTAGATTTTATTTGCCTATAAATTCTTTTATTAAGAGGATTTTTCATTACCAAGAAACCTCCTTAGCAGATATTTTATTTGAATTTACAAAAAGATTTTTTATTTTACCATCATGTAAATTTAAAATAATATCACACATTTTACTTATATTAGTATTATGAGTTGCAATTAAAATCGTAGATTTATAAATTTTATTTAAATTTTCAATTAAATTCAAAACATCCTTAGCACTTTCATAATCAAGAGCACCAGTTGGCTCATCACAAATTAAAATTCTAGGACTTTTTACCATAGCCCTTGCAATAGAAGTTCTTTGAGCTTGACCTCCAGAAATTTCATTTGGGAATTTATATTTTTGGTCAGATAAACCAAGATTATCAATCAAATCATCGATATCAAGAGGATTATCAGACAAAAATTTACCAAGCTCAATATTTTCTATAACATTTAAATCACTAATTAAATTATAAAATTGAAAAACAAAGCCCAAATTATTACGCCTAAAAATTTCCAAATCTTTTTTATTTAATTCACCTAGATCTTGACCCAAAATATTAACATTACCTATGTCAATTGTTTCAATTCCACCAATAATATTTAACAAGGTAGATTTTCCAGAACCAGAAGGCCCTAAAATACAAATTATTTTTCCTTCATCAAAAGATAAATCAATTCCCTTTAAAACTTCTATCTTGTTAGAATTTTTTCCATAAAACTTATGTAAATTTGAAATTTTAATCATAATTACCCCTTCTAAATAAAAAATTACAAATAAAGATTAATAAGCATATAATCTTTTTTTTATTATAAAACGAATGAGAATCTTTATCAATAGGAATATGCAAAAGCTTTTATAAGTTTTTCTTATATGCACCATAACTTATATGTATTTTACAACAATTTTAATCTAATGTATTATAGTAGTGAAAACGTAATCATTTTTAAAAGGGGTGAATATTGTGAAAGAAAATGAAAAAATTTCAGGAAAGGCGTTAATTCCATTTTTGGTTTTTATCGTTATTTATCTTGCCACAGGTATCGTACTTCATTTAAGAGGAGTAGAAATGGCATTTTATCAATTGCCTGCACCTATTGCAGCTCTTGTTGGTATTATTAGTGCATTTTTATTATTTGGTGGAAGTATTGATGAAAAATTTGACAATTTAGTTGAAGGTTGTGGCGACTCAAACATTATAATTATGTGTTTGATTTACATATTGGCTGGCGCTTTCTCCGCTTTGGCTTCTGCCTCTGGTGGAGTTGATTCTGTAGTTGGCTTGGGACTTTCTGTTGTTCCTGCTAAATTTTTAACTGCAGGTGTATTTTTAATAGCTTGTTTTATTTCTATAGCTACTGGTACTTCTGTTGGAACAATTACAGCTTTAGGACCTATTGCAATTGGTCTTGCTACTTCTGGCGGAATCAATATTGCTTTGATGCTTGGTGCTTTGGTTGGTGGCTCAATGTTTGGAGATAATTTATCTGTTATTTCTGATACAACTATAGCTGCAACTAGAACTCAAAACTGTGAAATGAAAGATAAGTTTAGGATGAACATTAAAATGGCTCTTCCTGCTGGAATAATTACTTTTATTCTGCTATTAATTTTAGGTGCGCCTGAAACTCAACCAGCTCAAAAAGATTTATCTTACGATATTATTAAGATTATTCCTTATATTTTCGTATTGGTAGTTGCTCTTATGGGCGTTAATGTATTTTTAGTTTTAACTGGTGGTATTGTTTTATCTGGTATTGTTCTTCTTATGAACAACGGATTTAACTTACTCGCTCTTTCTCAAACTATGTGGGAAGGATTTACTGGAATGTTTGAAATATTCTTACTTTCAATGCTAATTGGTGGTCTTTCTAATATGGTTACCAAAGAGGGCGGTATTAATTGGATTATTTCAAAAATCAAAAAATTTGCAAAGGGAGAAAAATCTGGCGAGCTTGGTATAGCTGCTCTTGTTTCTCTTGCTGATATTGCTGTAGCAAACAATACTGTTGCAATTATTATTTCAGGTCCAATTGCAAAGAAAATGTGTAAAGAATATAAGATCGACCCTAGAAGATCTGCATCACTTCTTGATACATTCTCTTGTGTATTCCAAGGAATAGTACCTTATGCTGCTCAAGTATTAATAGCTGCAAGCTTTACAAAAGGTGCTGTAGCACCATTCCAAATTATGCCATATTTCTGGTATCAATTTATCTTGGGAGTTGTTTCCATAGTTTCTATCTATGTACCATTTACAGCTGCAAAAGATAAATGGAATTTTGAATATGATATGGCTGAATCAAAAGTTGCAGGTCATGTTAAAAATTTGGAAGACAATGAACAAGCTCATGCTTAGTTAGGGATAAATATTCCTTACAAAGCTTTGAAAGATTTTTGGAAGATTTGTAAACATAACCTATATCCATGGATAAATTTTCTGGATTTTCAAGCTTAACAGTTTTGATATTAGGAAATCCACTATTTGGATGAAGGCAACCTGTTCCTACATTAAAAGAATTTGTGTTGGAAATAAGACCTAAAGTCGTGCCCCTATCTTGGGTATAGATAACCTGTTTGTGATCAGGTAAGTTTACAAATTCTTCCGGTAAAATCTCAGTGTCATTTTGCTCATAAATTATCATAGGATAATTATAAAGATCATCTATCTTAATCAAATTTTCATTTGCTAATGGATGGTCTTTGTTAATGAAAACATGAGGAATGACCTTGGCAATTGTAACATAAGATAAAGATTTTTCTTTAAATAAATTAAAAATAGCTTGCCTATAAGGTTCATTTATGTAAATAAAGGCAAGATCAGAATAATCGTTTTCAACGTGGTTAATGGCATCAAGAGATGTGGTTTCTTTTAAATAAAATTTGAAAGAATTATCCTTGTACTTGTCAATTAATTTCATAAAAGCTGAAACGGCAAAATTAAAGTGCTGACTTGAGACTCTAAGCTCAGAAATATCCTTATTATCTGGAGCATATTGTCTTTGGATTTCCTTATATTTGCTGATTAAATCTTGGCATTTTATGAGATACTCAAGTCCCTTGGCGGTTGTTTGAGTTCCACTTTGATTTCTCTCAAAAATTTTAAAACCCAGTTCTTTTTCAAGATCATTTATAGCCATGGAAATGGCAGGCTGGGATGTGTAGAGGTTTTTTGCAGCCTTTGAAATAGAACCTGTTTTAGAAACTTCTATAGCGTAAATAATTTTGTTTAAATTCATAATATCTCCTTAGTCTCTTTGGATATATTATATTAAATATTTGGTAAAAATGAAACAATGGAAATGAAAGGATTAGAAAATGACAGAAAACAAAAAAAGATCATTTGCAACAGAAACAATACACGCAGGCGCAATAAAAGATACATACGGTTCATTAGGACTACCAATATATCAAACATCAACCTTTATATTTGAAAACGCAGAACAAGGTGGAAGAAGATTTGCCCTAGAAGAAGAAGGATTTATCTATTCAAGACTAGGAAATCCAACCAATGATGCCCTAGAAAAAAAACTAGCAACACTTGAAGGAGCAGAAGCAGCAGTATCAACATCATCAGGAATGGGAGCAATCACATCATCAATCTGGCCATTCATAAAAGCAGGAGATCATATCCTAGCATGCGGCACACTCTACGGATGTACATTTGCATTTTTAAATGAAATAACAAAATTTAACGTAGACGTAGAATTCATAGATATGACAGACCTAGAAGAAGTTAAAAAACATTTAAAAGAAAACACAAGAATAGTATATCTAGAAACACCAGCAAACCCAACCCTAGATGTAATAGATATAGAAGAAGTAGTAAAACTTGCAAAAGCAAACTCAAAAGATACATTAGTAATCGCAGACAATACATTTGCAACACCATACCTACAAAATCCATTAAAATTAGGCGTAGATATAGTAGTACATTCAGCAACCAAATACCTAAACGGACACGGCGACGTAATAGCAGGATTCTCATGCGGATCAAAAGAATTAATGACTCAAGTAAGACTCGTAGGTCAAAAAGACTTCACAGGCTCAGTTTTATCAGCTCACGATGCATTTTTAATCTTTAGAGGAATGAAAACCCTAGAAGTAAGAATGAAACAACACGTAGCAAACACCAAAAAGGTTGTAGAAGCAAGTATACTATCCAGGCCTAGAAGATTTCAAAAACCACGAAGTAGCCAAAAAACAAATGAAAGACTACGGAGCAATGGTAACATTCGAAGTAAAAGGCGGAATCGACGCAGGAAGAACAGTCATGAATAACGTAAAATTATGTTCATTAGCAGTAAGCTTAGGCGATGCAGAAACATTAATCGAACATCCAGCAACAATGACCCACTCAACCTACTCAGAAGAAGCCCTAAAAGAAGCAGGAATAGCACCAGGCTTAATCAGATTATCAGTAGGTCTAGAAGATGCAGATGAAATAATAGAAGACTTAAATCAAGCCTTAGACCTAATCTAAAAATTATATGAAAAATCTCCCCACAGGGAGATTTTTTAATTTGCTAAATAATAAAATAAAATATATAATAGGTAAATTACTCAAGACAAGTAGGCTTGGATTTTTTTCGATATTTATTCGAATTTACTTAAATAATGAGATCTATCCACGCATTTGCTATGCTTATTTAGTTAAGATAGGTAAGTTATTATTTAATTTCTAAACTTAAATTTTAAAATTTTTCTTACAAAAAAATCGTATTGGAAAACCCAATACGATTTTTTGCTTTTAGTTTATTTTATTTTCTAGTTTTTCTTTTTTCTTGAAAATATAGCTACAACGGCTGCTACTACAGCAACTGCAATGATTATTAATGTTTTGTTTGATTTGTTTTCTGTTTTATTTGTTTCTTGTTCATTGCTTGATGATTGTGCTGATGTTTCTTTTGATGATGCATCGTTTGATTGGCTTGGTTCTTCTTCTTTGCCTTCTGTTTTGTATTCTACTGATGATTTGTCTGTTTCGAATACGTATTTGTCATCTTCTTCTTTTACATCAATTTTGTCATCTTTTGAGCCGAATGCAACTTCTTTTTCAAAGGCTTTTTTAGGAACTGAGATTTTTACTGGATTATTTAATTTTTCTACAGGTTCTCCGTAAGAGTCTACTATTTCGATTTTTCCACCTTTTTCGTCTTCGTCTGGTGTAACTTGAAGATTCAAAGCTTTATCGCTTGTATCTTTTTTAACTTCCATTGTTGTATCTGTGAAGTTTTCAGTAGCTCTTCTTCCGTAGAAAGTATATTCGTATTCGTTTTTCTTTAAATAATCTTTGTATTTGTCTTCTAAGTCTTTGTTGAATCCTTTTAATAAATCGAATGCTTTTTTAGCTTCTTCTTTATTTTTTTCTGTTGGATCTTTTTCTCCTGAAACTTTTGTATTTGCTATTTGTTCTTTTTCAAATTTGTCAATTTCTGGAGTGATGTCTTTCATAAAGTCATCTCTGTTTGCCTCTACCATGTGTAGGGTATCCATTGCCATCCAATAATGTGACTTATCTTTTTGTGGATCATTTGTTTCGTTTTTAACTTCATCAATTGCATCTTCTTGGTTTGGATAGTATGCAACGTATGGTTGAACTAGTGGGGAACCAAGTGTTAGCCACATTATTCCAGGATTTGTTGCCTCTGCGTCTTTTGAAACTTGGAAGATGTGTGATTCCATAGTATTTCTATTTCCTATTGGATAAGTTTCATCTCTTCCTCTGTCATTTGCTTCTAAATCAAAATTTTCTAGTCTGTTTCTTGTAAAGTCCATTACATTTTTAACAGAAATAGAACCTTTTTTTGCATCTTGTAGGAATTCATAAGTTTCAGTTTCCATATCAATTTTAGAATCAGGATTTAAGAATTTGATTCCTGATGCAACTCTTGAACGGTTTGATGGAGAGAATTCCTTTTCTGCATAAGATTTTGCCAAATTTATAATTCTATCATCTTCATTTCCTTCAAAAGTTTTTGCTTTCTTAGCTGTTTCAAAAATTCCTTTAGAATAAAGATAATTTTCGTCTTCGCTCATTATATAATTGTCACTTTCTTCGCCTTTTGTAAGTTTTGCTTCATTTAGCCAGAAAGTATTTGGGAAAACTGAGAATTTATCTTTTGGATATTTCATTGCAACAAATTCATGGCCTGAATAAATTTCTACATACCAAGTATCTGTTTTGTCAGCAACTACAAGAGCATTTCCTTCAGCAGCTCCTTTTGTAGCAACTTCATTAGCTATTAATTTTACAGCATCTAGTGCATTGTCAGCACTTGATAATACAACTGTTGTAATTATTGCCTCACTAATTCCAATTGGCTTTCCTTCTTCTTCTCCATCAAGATATGGATCAACCTTTTGAACATCTTCGCTTGCAGATGCAGAAACAGTCATATCAGCCATAAGACCTTTTTCGTTGTAGCCAGCCTCATCAAACTTACCATATTCAGGAGTAGTATCACTTATAGAAGTAAAACGGTAAGAATCGTGTGGAAGTTCAAATTCATATCCACCTTTTTCTGCGTAAGAAACATCTACAAGTTTTTCTCCTTTTTTGTATTTGCCAGCTTCATTGATTTTATAAACCTTGTTGTGATTTATTTCCAAATCCTCTGTACGACCAAAAATTGTAGTACCATCTTCAGTCAAATCGCTACCAACTATAACGCCTGTACAAGCTTTTGCAGGTAAGGCTAATGCAGTAAATAAAAATACTGCGCTCAATATTGAAACACATAATTTATTAAACATTTTCATAGTGTACCTCCAATTCATATTATAAATCAATTAAATAAAATAGACAAACGTTACCAAAAATAGTTTTTATTCTTTATTTCTTTATCATAAATAAGCAAAATCTTTTCTCTTTTGTAAGAAATAATCTAAATAAATTTATTTTTTAAAAAACTTAATTAATTAAAAATATTTTTTTAGATAAAGTAATACAATATTTTGAATTAAATGAAAATATTTATTTGACATTATATATATATATAATGGAGACAGAATAAAATTACTAAAATAAGGAGAAAAAAATATGAAAAAGAAAAATGTACTAGCATTAGCACTAGCAGCAGGATTAGTTTTTGGTTCACAAGCAAATGCTGAAGGTCCTAAAATAGTTGATTTTGGTATCGATAATGGAGATGGAAAAGGACAACAACCAGCAGTAACTGAAAAAATGCCAAAAGATAATGAAGGAGCACCAGCTAAAGAACAAAAAACAGACAAAGGTCCTTTAACAAATGCAGAAGCACCATTTGGAAAAGAAGGAGAAATCAAAACACCTGACTACACAAGTGCAGAAGCACCATTTGCAGGAAAAGAAAAAACTAATGGATTCAATGATGCAGAAGCACCATTCCAAAAAAGAGATAATGATGTTAAATTAAACGAAGCAGAAGATCCATTTGGTTCAACAAAAGTTAAAAAAGAAGCTCCAAAAACAGCTTATGAAAATGTAAAACATTCATTCAAAACTGTTCAAGAAGCTATAGCTGCATACCCAGATTCAAAACCAATGTATGAAAATGGAAAATATGTAGTTTATTCTGACAAAGCTCCATTAGTAGGATACCAATTTGATTCAGCTCAAAAAGCTGCAGAAGTATTCCCTAACTTAAAAGTTGAAGCTAAAAACGGAAAATACTATGTATATACAGCTCAAGCTCCATTATTAAAATACACATTTAATACACAAGCAGAAGCATTTGATGCTTTCCAAGATATCAAACCAATGTTTGAAAATGGAAAATATGTAATCTATACACAAGAAGCTCCAAAAGCAACATATGAATTTAAATCATATGAAGATGCTATCAAAGCATTCCCAGGTTCAAACCCAGAAGCTAGAGATGGCAAATATTATGTTCACACAACAATGGAACCAGTTGAAGGAACTGTAGCTAAAAAAGTTGTAGGAAATCCTGAAAAATTAGTAAAAGTTAGCCCAGAAACAGGCGAAATAATTGGTGAAGAAGCTCAAAAACCAGCTGACAAAAAAGATGACAAAAAAGCAGGCAAAAAGGATAATAAAAAAGCAGTTTCAGAAAACAAAACGGAAAGAAAAGCTAATAAGGCTAACAACGTACAAACAGGTGTAGCTGGACTTACAGGCGTAGTTGCAACACTTGTAGCAGCTTCAACAGCTCTTTTCAAATCAAAAAGAAAATAATTAAATTAAAATCAAAACTAGGATGATTTCATCCTAGTTTTTTCTTTATTTTGGTAAATTTAGTTAATAAGAGCAAAAATTATTTTGACTGTCAAGCTGTAGAAATTTTTATAATTTATAAGCTTTAAAATAAAAAATAAAAAAATTAAAAAATTTTTCAAAAAAATGTTTAGAATCGATTTCACTGGGTAATATTATAATAACAGAAGATAAAATCTTCTGATAGTCCACTAGCATGGATAATAAAAATGCTTAAGTTTATAGTGATATATGAGATTTAAAGCTATAAATGTATTTATACTATAAAAATTTAAATGGATTTAGAATCTGAATTCTTATATTATAAAACTTTATAATAGTGAAGCTTTATTTAAAAAAAGAAAATAATATAGGTTTTCGTGGAAAAAGTGGTGGAAATTAATTGTTAAAGTAGAGCCATCTGACATTTTTCTAAAAGATTTGTTTATAGGATAAATAGAAAAAAAGCAAGCTAACAATTGAATAGATAAAGATTTTGTTAGGAGGAAGTTTTCCCATAAAATAAAAAAATATACAAAAACTGTCAATGTGCTAAGATATTTAATATATAAATATAGAAATATGAAAAAAGAAAGGACATAAGAGTGATTGAACCAAAAACAGAATCCTGTGCTAGTGGACATATAAAATAAATCGACTTTAAATTGTAAAGAAATTTTAAAGTCGATTTTTTTTGTGTTTATTTTTAATCTTTTATTTCATTTTAAATTATTTGATTTTTTTCCTATACATTAATTGGTTTACCAAGAACAAAAAGGAAATTATAAAAAGATTTGTAAAGGAATCTGGACTTGATTTTTTACTTATCAATGAAAAAAATATTTCTAGAACTAGGTAGATTGTAAAGGCTATAAGGGTGTGGATTGATGTGTAATTAAAAATTTCGGCATCTCTTTTGTCGCCAAATTTGTATTTTGTTAAAAGTAGGATGTTTACAACCAAGCTTGCAAGTAAAATTATTATTATTAATAGATTTGTTTTCATAATATATTCCTTTCTTTTTTGCTTTATCTTTATAATAGGTTAAAAAATATTTTGTGTCAAATAGCTTATTGAAGATATTTTCTTGAAAGTTTTAAAAAAATCTTATATAATAATAAGACATTAAGAGTCTAAAAGGAGTAGGCTATGGATACTTTAGAAAAATTGAAAATTTTGACGGATGCTGCCAAGTATGATGTGTCTTGTTCTTCATCGGGTTCTAGTAGAAAAAATTCTTCAAAAGGATTGGGCAATGGGCATCTTGCTGGGATTTGTCATTCGTGGAGTGAGGATGGCAGATGTATTTCTCTTTTAAAAATTTTATTTACTAATAAGTGCATTTACGATTGTGAATATTGTATTAATAGGTCATCAAATGTCACAAAGAGAGCGGAATTTTCTCCAAGAGAAGTTGCTGATTTGACTATTAATTTTTACAAGAGAAATTATATTGAGGGTTTATTTTTATCATCTGGAGTTATAAAAAATCCAAATTATACAATGGAGCTTTTGATTAAAACCGCTGATATTTTGAGAAATGAATATCATTACAATGGCTATATTCACATGAAATCAATACCGGGCGCTGATTCTGATTTGGTTAAAAAAATGGGACTTTTGGTTGATAGGATGAGTGTGAATGTGGAACTTCCTCTAGAAAAATCTCTAAAAATTCTAGCTCCTCAAAAATCTATAAAGGCAATCGAATCTTCTATGGATTTTGCCAATAAAAAAATTGTCCAAAGGAAAAATGAGATTAAATTATACAAGCATACTCCAAAATTTCTTCCGGCAGGACAAACAACCCAAATGATTATAGGAGCAGATGAGGAAAGTGATTTTGACATTGTAAGTAGGGCGGAAAATTTGTATGACGATTATTCATTAAAAAGGGTTTTTTATTCAGCTTTTGTTCCAGTTGTAAAAAGTGAATTTACAAAAGATATAAAAAAAGCTCCACTTTTGAGAGAACATAGACTCTATCAAGCTGATTGGCTTTTGAGGTTTTATGGTTTTAAATCTTCTGATTTATTAAATGAGAAAAATAAAAATTTTGATTTAAGAATAGATCCCAAAACAGATTGGGCGATAAATAATATTTCGAAGTTTCCGATGGAAATCAACAAGGCGAGCTTTTATGATTTAATTAAAATTCCAGGAATTGGAATAACTTCTGCAAGAAAAATTGTAAATGCAAGAAAATACAGAAAACTTGAATATTGGCATTTGAAAGCCTTAAATATTTCTGTAAAAAAAGCCAGAAATTTTATAACTGTAAATGGCAAGTATCAAGGTTTAAAAGTCAAAGACCAAAAAGATTTAAAAGAGAGGATGAGCCTTTCTGATCCAAAATCTTTTGAGCAATTATCATTTTTTGGGTGAAATATGAAAATTATAGTTTATGACGGAACTTTTGAAGGATTCTTGACGGTAATTTTTACATCATACAAGGAAAATTTTAAAGTAAAAATAGAAAGTGAAAAAGACCAAATTTCTTTTCTTGACCAAAAATATATAAAAACAAATTTTGAAAAAGCAAAAAGAGTTGAAGATTCCATAAAGAAAAATATTTCCAAAGAATTTTATTATGATATAAAAATAGCCTTTAAATCAGATTATAAAAATAAGGACACGATAATTGCAAGATTAATAAAACTTTCTTTTTTAAAGGGAGAAAAAATTATAAAATCAACCAACAAATACGCCATAGCATTTAATAAAATGGTAAAAAATTACAGCAGAGAGGCTCATGCCTTTAAGGGGCTTTTGAGATTTAAGGAAATCCAAGAAGGATTTTTGTTTGCCAAATATGAATCCCACAACGATATTTTAGAAGATTTGTCCAGACATTTTTTACAAAGAATGCCAAAGGAAAAATTTGTAATATACGACAAAAATAGAAACAAGGCTTTTGTATCAATTTATGGAAATTTTGAAGTTGTAGAAATATTAAATCTTGATATAAAAGAAAGTAAGAAGGAAGAATTTTTTCAAAATCTATGGATAGGATTCTACGATGCCATAGCCATAAAAGAAAGAAAAAATAAAAAACTAATGATAGAAAATATGCCAAAAAAATACTGGAAATATTTGCCAGAAAAAAATAGAAAAAAGTAGATAAAGGGGCGCAAGCTCCTTTTTTATTGCAAAAATAAGATATTTAGTTGCTTTGTGTAATTTATTAAAGAAAATAATATAATTATTTTTTAAAATTTATATTATAAAATTGGATTTAATATTTTTTATTGGGGTAAAAATTTAAAAGAGAGAGTAAGTATTTGAGTTTGAAAAATAATAAGGAGAAATATGGAAGATAGGACAAGAAATTTTCAAATTATAGGAGCAAGTCTTTCTTATATTCTTGTCATGATAATATCATGGGTGAAAAATTTAAATACCAGCGGACCAAACGCTATATTTTCGACAATGATCTTATTTGGATTGACTTATAAAACTTTTATAAAAAAAGAAAAACTTAAAAAAAGTGAATTTGTTTTTAGATTTTTAACCATACTTGGTTTTGGCGCTATAATGCTTACAAGTTTTCGCGATTTAATTTAGGAGGAGATATGAAAAGACAAGTTGAAGTACCAATTTTTATTTTGGGAATTGTAATATGGGTTGTTGCGATATTTTTGCCAGTTGATAGTTTGGAATTTGTTTTGGGAAATGGATTAAGGCCGTTAGGACTTGCAACAATATTTATTTGCCCGATTTTGGGAATAATTGGAATGCTTTTTTCTATAAAAAATAGAAATATCATATTATCGTTTTTAAATATTTTTTTAATACTTGCTTTTCCAATTACTATGAGTATTGGATATTATTTTTAATAAATTGTAAAAAGACCTTATGGTTTTGGAGCGTAGACAAACCCTCAAGCACGAATATCTGACTCCAAAAATTGTTGATTTCTAAATTTCAAAATTCTAAAATCGTAAACTCGCTAATGCTCAAACAGTGCGATTTTTGACGAATTTTTAAATTTGAAATCAAATCAATTTTTTCCGTATGATATTCTTAGCATGAGGATTTGTATACTTTGCCGATAGTCTGAGACCTTATGGTCTTTTTTTATTGGATAAAATAATTTGAAGTAAAAGTCTTAGGGAAATCATTATTTTTTTGATGAATATTTTTTATTTTTTATAAAAAATTTAATAATTTTTTTGGAAAAATTTTTAAAAAATTTATTTTTCTTTTTAGTCTTTGGAATTGTGGGATTTTATTTTTTGAAAATTTTTAAATTTTTTGAAAAAAAGTCTTGATTTTTATTTTGGAATATGATATAGTGAATTTACGGAAACGATACCGAAAACTGTTTGCTTTAAATTTTTTAAAAATGCAAAGAAATTGAAAAATTCTAAGAAAATATTAATAGAGGGATTTTTAGGGTTTTCTTTTTATAAATGTTTTTGGTTAGTTGGAAAATAAAATGGAGGAATATTTTTTATGAAATTCAAGAAAACGTTATTGACAACTGCTTTAGTGCTTGCATCTTCTCTTGCTCTTACTTCTTGTGGACAAAAAAATGATGCTGATAACAGCAATTCTAATGCAGGAAGCGGAGAAAGTGCAAAGGGTTCTGTTTATTATTTAAACTTTAAACCTGAAGTTGAGGAAGTTTGGAACAAAATCGCAAAAACTTATACTGATGAAACTGGTGTTCCTGTAAAAGTTGTTACTGCTGCAAGTGGTACTTATGAATCTACTTTGAAAGCAGAAATTACTAAAAAGGATGCACCCACTCTTTTCCAAATCAACGGTCCTGTTGGTTACCAAAATTGGAAAGATTATACAAAAGATTTGAAAGATTCTGAACTTTACAAACATCTTATCGACAAAGAACTTGCTGTTAAGGATGGAGAAGGAGTATTTGGTATTCCTTATGTAGTTGAAGGATATGGAATTATCTACAACGATGCAATTTTACAAAAATATATAGGCCTTGACGGTGCAAAAATTAAAAGTGTTGATGAAATTAAAAACTTTGAAAAATTAAAAGAAGTTGCTGAAGATATGCAAGCTAAAAAAGAAGAGCTTGGCATCGATGGAGCTTTTGCTTCTACATCTTTAAAACCAGGTGAAGATTGGAGATGGCAAACTCACTTAGCAAACTTACCAATTTATTATGAATATAAAGATAATAAGGTAAAAGATATGGATGAAGTTAAATTCAAATATGCTGATAATTACAAAAATATTTTTGATCTTTATATTAAAAATTCTACAGTTGATCCAAATGCTTTAACAGGAAAAGCTGTTACAGATTCTATGGCTGAATTTGCTCTTGAAAAAGCTGCTTTTGTTCAAAATGGTAACTGGGCTTGGAGCCAAATTTCTGAAGTTTCTGGAAACAAAGTTAAGGAAGAAAATATTAAATTCTTACCAATCTATACAGGTGTTAAAGGCGAAGAAAAACAAGGTATCTGTGTTGGTACAGAAAACTTCTTCTCTGTAAATTCACAAGCTAGCAAAGAAGATCAAAAAGCTACAGAAGAATTTTTAACTTGGTTATTTACTTCTGAAAAAGGAAAAGAATTTGTAACAAAAGATTTAGGATTTATTTCACCTTTCGATACATTTGAAGAAAAAGATCAACCATCAGATCCTCTTGCAAAAGAAGTTGTAAAATATATGTCTGACAAAGACTTATACAATATTGATTGGAACTTCACATCATTCCCAAGCCAAGCATTCAAAGATTTCTTTGGACAAGCTCTAGGACAATATGCATCTGGAGAAATGAAATGGGATGAAGTTAAAGATTCTTTTGTAAAAACATGGAAAGATGAAAAAGCTGCTGCAAAATAAAAAAATTAGCAGCCAAAAAAGATTATAGGTTAAATTAATCTATCTTTGTGATAGAAAAAAATAGTCTGAATGTATGTTAGCTTGATTAAAAATCAATCCTGCATTCAGACTTTTTTTAAAACAAATCCATAAAGGAGGTTTTTATGGAAAAAATATTGAAAAAATATTTCCCATTTTTTGTATTACCTACTTTTTTAGTATTTTGTATAGTTTTTATTATTCCTTTTATACTTGGAATCGGACTTTCTTTTACAAAATTCACTACAATTTTTAATTCTGAGTTTGTAGGTTTTCAAAATTATGTAACAGCCTTATCAAGCGGACAAAGATTTGGTAGAGCTTTTGTTTTTACGGTTTTATTTACTATAGTTTGTGTAATTTCTATAAATGTTATAGCCTTTGCCCTAGCTGTTGTTCTTACAAGAAAAATCAGAGGCAAAAATTTATTTAGGACTGTATTTTTTATGCCAAACTTAATCGGTGGAATAGTCCTTGGTTATACTTGGCAAGTTATGATTGATTCATTTTTATTAAATTTTGGACAAACGCTTTTAGCAAATCAAAAATATGGATTTTGGGGCTTGGTAATACTTATGAATTGGCAATTGATTGGTTATATGATGGTAATTTATATAGCAGGTCTTCAAAATGTCCCACCATCACTTATAGAAGCGGCAGAAATTGACGGAGCAAGTAAGTGGCAAACTTTAAAATCTATAACAATTCCAATGGTTATGCCATCAATTACAATTTGTACATTTTTAACACTAACAAACAGTTTCAAATTATACGATCAAAACCTTGCTTTAACAGCAGGAGCACCATTGTATAAGACGGAAATGTTAGCTTTGAATATAGTAGATACTATGTTTTCAAGAAATGGATTTGAAGGAGTTGGACAAGCAAAAGCGGTTATTTTCTTTATTATAGTAGCAGCCATTGCCTATCTTCAAATCAGACTTACCAGAGAAAAAGAGGTGGAACAATAATGAAAGAAAAAACCATAAATGCAATTTTGTTTGTAATAATGTTATTTCTACTTGGGATTTTCCTATTTCCTATTGCCTTTATCCTTATGAATTCCTTTAAAGGAAAATTTTTCATAAGCGATTCTCCTTTTACACTTCCAACAGGAGATACTTTTGCAGGGCTTGAAAATTATGTTTCTGGACTTGCAAGAACAGGATTTTTCCAAGCTGCAGGTTGGTCATTTTTTATAACAATAATTTCAGTTTTTGTAGTTGTACTTTTATCAGCAATGACTGCTTATTATTTAACAAGAGTAAAAAATAAATTTACACAAGTGATTTATTACTTGTTTGTATTTTCAATGATAGTACCTTTCCAAATGGTTATGTTTCCAACAATAAAAGTTGCAGACTTTCTACATTTAAATAATCCAATCGGTATGGTTGTTTTATATTTAGGATTTGGTAGTGGACTTTCCGTATTTATGTTTTCAGGATTTATAAAATCAATCCCAATAGAAATCGAAGAAGCATCAATGATAGATGGATGTTCGCCAATAAAACATTTCTTTTATATAATTCTTCCGATTTTAAAACCAACAGCGATTACAGTTGCGATTTTAAATACAATGTGGATTTGGAATGATTATCTTCTTCCATATCTTGTAATAGGAGTAAGTACTCCATACAAAACAATTCCAGTTGTAATTCAAATGCTTGTAGGAAGTAATGGAAACAAAGACTTGGGAGCTATGATGGCTATGCTTGTTCTTAGTATGTTGCCAGTTATAGTATTTTATTTGACTATGCAAAAACACATAGTTAAAGGAGTTGCGGCAGGAGCAATTAAAGGATAAAAAATTGAAAAGAGTAACCATAAAAGACATAGCATCTATGTGTGGGGTAAGTGTGAGCACTGTTTCAAGAGCTATAAATAATGGTGGAGAAATAAGTAATGCCACCAAGCAAAAAATTCTTAAAACCATTGATGATTTAGGTTATGTGCCAAATCAAAATGCAAGAAATTTAAAAATTACAAAAACAAAAACAATAGCAGTTCTCATAAAAGGAATTACAAATCCCTTTTTTACACCAATGTTAAAGGTTCTCGAAGAAGAAATAACAAAAGCAGGTTACACTTTTGCCCTACAAAAAGTAGAAGAACATTTAAGTGAAATTGATATAGCTTATAAAGTTGAAAAAAATTTAAAGCCTGAAGGAATAATATTTTTGGGCGGATATTTTGTAGAAGATAGAAAAAAATTAAATTCTTTGGGAATTCCTTTTACAATGACGACAATAATAAACAAAGATTTAAAAATAAAAAAATCAGCTTGTCTTGGCGTAGATGATTTTGTTCAAAGCAAAAAAATAGTAAATTATTTGATAAGCATTGGGCATAAAAAAATTGCTTTTATAGCGCCAAGAATTGAAGATCAAAGTATAGGAAAGTTAAGGCTTATGGGCTACCAAAAAGCCCTAGAAGAAAATGAGATAGAATTTGATGAAAAATTAATTTTTTATCCAAAAAAGGGAACAAATCCCTATTCCATGGAACACGGATATGAAGTAGGCAAAAAAATTGTGAAAAAAAATATTCCATGCACAGCAATTTTTGCAATATCTGATGTAGTCGCCATGGGAGCAATTAAGGCAATAGATGATTTTGGTAAAAAAGTTCCGCAAGATTATTCAGTTGCAGGTTTTGATGGATTGGAAATAAATAAATATTTATTAAAACCAATCACAACCATAATCCAACCAGCATCAGAAATTGCTTATGAGTCAGTAAAAGATTTATTTAAAATAATAAAGAAAAAACCGTATGAAAAGATAATGGAATTTGATGCTGAATTGTTTGTAGGAAAAACAACAGCACCAATTGTTAGTAAGGAGTTAGAATGAAAAAAGCAGGTATTTTATTACCCCTTCAAAGTCTAAATGGAGAAAATGGGATTGGAGATTTTGGAAAAGCTGCATTTGATTTTATAGATATAATCAAAAAATCAGGATTCGATATGTGGCAAATTTTGCCATTAAATCCCTTAGGATATGGAAATTCTCCCTACCAGCCATATTCCTCATTTGCTGGAGATGAAATTTATATAAGTTTAGACTTGCTATATGAAGACGGACTGCTTGAAAAAAAGGCTGAAAAAATAGAGCAAAAAGAAAGAATTGACTATAATTTTGTAAGAAAATTTAAAGAAAAATATTTAAAAATTGCCTACGAAAATTTTAAAAAAACCAAAGAAAATCAAACAAAAGCATACGAAGATTTTTTGAAATTTGATTTTGTGTATAATTATGGCGTTTTTATAACTTTAAAAAAAGAAAATAATTTAAAAAGCTGGAATGAATGGCCAGATGAGATGAAAAATTGGATTGTAGATAAAAAATTTGATTTAACACCTTATGAAGACAAAATCAATTATGAAATTTTTGTTCAATATATTTTTTACAAACAATGGATGAAATTAAAGGCTTATGCCAACGAAAATAACATAAAAATTGTTGGAGATATTCCTTTTTATGTAGGACTTGATAGCCTTGATGTTTGGGAAAATCAACAATATTTTGAAATAACAAAAGATGGCAATCCAAAATTAATTGCAGGCGTTCCACCAGATAATTTTTCAGCTACAGGACAAAGATGGGGCAATCCTATTTATAATTGGGAAAAAATAAAAGAAGATGATTTTTCTTTTTGGATAAATAGACTTGCCTATAACGGAAAACTTTACGATATAGTAAGGCTTGACCATTTTAGAGCCTTTGATACTTATTGGGTAATAGATTCAAAAAATGAAACAGCCGTAGAAGGCGAATGGCTTTTTGCACCTGGCTATGAATTGTTTGAAAAAATAAAAAAAGATTTGAAAGATGTAGAATTTATCGCAGAAGATTTAGGCGAAATAAGACCAGAAGTTTTTGAGCTTAGAGATTATTTTAACCTAAAAGGAATGGTAATAATTCAAACAGATATAAGAGCAACTGATAAAAATTATATATATGCACCAAAAAATTCGATTTGTTATACAGGAACCCATGATAACAAAACGATTATGGATTGGTTTGAAGATTTAAGCGAAGAAGAAAAAGAAAATATAAACAAACTTTTCCAAAAAATCGGCATAAGAAACGAAAATATTTACGATAATTTTTTTGAATTTGCAATCAGATGTGATAGCGAATATGTAATAATTCCTCTACAAGATATTTTGGGCTTGGGCAAAGAAGCAAGAATAAATACACCAGCCACCTTGGATGAAAAAAATTGGTCTTATAAATTCAAATCAATGGAAAAATTAAAAGAAAAAGAAGAATTTTTGAAAGAAATTATAGAAAAAAATAGGAAATAAATTCATAATATTATAATTTACCCTGTAAATTTTAATATTAAAGGAGAAAAAATGGCAAATTTAAGTTTAAAAAATATAAATAAAATTTATGACAACGGCTTTCATGCTGTAAAAGATTTTAATATGGAAATAGAGGACAAGGAGTTTATAATCTTTGTAGGACCATCAGGCTGTGGAAAATCTACGACTCTTAGAATGATAGCAGGGCTTGAAGATATAAGCTCTGGAGAGCTAAAAATTGATGGAAAAGTTGTCAACGATGTCCTACCAAAAGATAGAGATATAGCTATGGTTTTCCAAAATTATGCTCTCTATCCACACATGACAGTTTATGATAATATGGCATTTTCATTAAAAATAAATAAAGTGCCAAAAGATGAAATTGACAAAAAAGTAAAAGAAGCAGCAAAGATTTTGGATATAGAAAATCTATTAAAAAGAAAACCAAAACAATTATCAGGTGGACAAAGACAAAGAGTTGCTATGGGACGTGCTATAGTTAGAAATCCAAAAGTATTTTTGATGGATGAGCCATTAAGTAACCTTGATGCAAAACTTAGAGTTCAAATGAGAATTGAAATTTCAAAATTATATCAAAAATTGGGAACAACAATGATCTATGTAACTCACGATCAAACAGAAGCAATGACTCTTGGAACAAGAATAGTTGTAATGAAAGATGGAGTTGTTCAACAAATTGATACACCACAAAATCTTTACGATCATCCAAAAAATTTATTTGTTGCAAGTTTTATAGGCTCACCACAAATCAATTTGATAGATGTTAAAGCCGTAAAAGAAGGCGAAGAAGTATTCGTAGAAAATGATTATTTAAAATTAAAACTTCCAAAAGAAAAAGCGGACATATTAATCGATAAGGATTATATAGGAAAAAAAGTTGTATTTGGTATAAGACCTGAATCAATTTATGACGAAGAAGACTTTTTAGAAAAAGCAAGCGATGGCTCAATAATAAATGCAAAAATTAGAGTATTTGAGCTAATGGGAGCAGAAGTTTATTTGTATTTTGATTTAGGAGAAGATCAAATAACAGCAAGAGTAAATCCATCAACAAAAGCAAAAGTTGGACAAGAAGTAAAATTTGCTTTTGATATGGAAAAAACCTACCTCTTTGATCCAGAAACTTCTCTTATAATTGAATAAAAAATAAAAAACTGGTAAATATTTTTTTAAAACTTCTAATCAAAAGCGATTAGGAGTTTTTTGTTTTAAAATTTTTTAAAAGTTAAAAGAAATATTTTTTAAAAAATTCCAAATTTTTAAAATTTCAAAAAATCTATTTTTGATATTGATAAATATTGACAATTAAATTCGTTTTTTGTAAAATTTAGGAGATTATAGAGATTTAAATAATTATTTTTAATTAGTCTAATAGATTTGATAAAAAATTTTGAAAAATATAAAGGAGATGCCTATGGAGAAAAGAAAAAATATTGATCTTACAAAGGAAAATATTGGAAAATCTTTAATAAAATTATCCATTCCTTTAACTCTTACAGCTTTTGTCCAAATCGCCTATACTTTAGTAGATATGATTTGGATTGGTAGACTTGGCTCTAATGCGGTCGCTGCTGTTGGAGTTTCTTATTTTTTGGCTTGGATTGCTGAGGCTTTGTCTTTGATTGCAAAAATTGGCGGAGGAGTTTATGCGGCTCAAGCCTATGGAAGAAAAGATAAAAAACTTACGTCTTTGATTTTACAAAATGGATATTTGCAAGGAAGCATTACTTCAATAATCTACATAATTTTAATATTTACTTTCAAAACTTATATTATAGATTTTTATAAACTAGGAGCAGAGGTTTCAAATTTTGCAAATGCTTATCTTTCTATAACAGCTTTGGGCTATATATTTGTATTTTTAAATCCGATTTTTTCCCAATCATTTTATTCGATTGGAGAAAGTATTACTCCTTTTAAAATAAATACAATTGGTTTGATTTTAAACATAGTTCTTGATCCAATTTTTATTTTTGGTCTTGGACCAATTCCTCAATTAGGAATAAGGGGCGCGGCAATAGCAACTGTTACGGGACAAGCGACTGTATTTTTTATATTTTTATTTGTTATGAAAAGAAAAGTTGGCGTAATAAAAGATTCTCTTGAAAATTTTACACTTTCAACAAAATGGCAAGTGAGAATTTTTAAACTAGGACTTCCCGTTGCTTTTATCAGCGGAATCCACGCTCTAATAACTATGATTTTAAATAAATTAATGGCAAATTTTGGACCAAAACCAGTTGCAGTTTATTCGATAGGAAGTCAGCTCGAATCAATTTCTTGGAAAACAACAGAAGGATGCCAAGTTGTAGTTCAATCATTAATCGCACAAAATTACGGAGCAGGCTTAATAGATAGGGTAAAAAAAGGCGTCAAAGAAAGTCTAAAACTTGTAGGGGCAATTGGAATTATAGCTACAATTATTTTGTTTGCATTTAGAAATTATTTATTTGAAATTTTTGTGCCAGGCGATTTGGAAACAATAAATTTGGGCGCAAAATATTTGGCAATTCTTTCAGCAAGCCAACTTATGATGGCATTAGAAATAGGTTCTACAGGGATTTTCCAAGGCTTGTCAGATACAAGAACGCCATCAGCAATTTCTATAATATTTAACGCAGCAAGAATTCCAATATCAATTTTATTAATGCCATATTTTGGCGTTTTGGGAATCTGGCTATCAATGACAATAACATCAATTATAAAAGGACTTCTTTCACTTTTTCTTTTGAAAAAGAAAATGAAAAAGAATTTGAAAGTTATAGATTTTAGATGATTTTTTAAAATAAGAAAATATTCAAAAAAATAACCACCGTTAGTGGTTCTTAATTATGGATTTATTTCCTTAGAATTTAATCGGCATGAATGTATTAACCTTTGTGCCGATTTTTAAATGGTAATCTATAGGGATAGTATAATAGAGATATTTAAAATTTAAGTTGTGGAGGTAATTTTTTGCGGGAACTTTGGAAATTTATAAATTTATCCATATAAATACAGTAGCAACATTTAGAACTTTTAGAACTAAGATTAGAAAATGAACAAATTGGCATTTTAAATATAAACTCTTAGATATAATGTAGCTGATAGATCAAATAAACAGCTTAGTAACTTTATCTATTTTCAAGGAAGAAATATAACAAGAGGATACAAGCCTAATTTTCTGTTAAGAATTGTTCATCGCGATTCTATTGTAGCAACAAATCATAACAATAGATGTAAATTCCAGTTGGTTGATTCAAAAGCAACTTTTAATTACAATATTCATAAGAATCATACATTTGGAGGAATTTATGAATGTTGTAGAAATTAGAAATGTCTCAAAGACCTACCCCTCATTTTGCTTAAATAATGTTACATTTTCGCTCGAGAGCAAAAAGATTACTGGATTTATAGGCAGAAATGGTGCGGGAAAGACCACGACTATTAAGGCGATGCTAAATCTTATTCATCCAAAAAGCGGTGAAATTAAGTATTTTGACATACCACTAAATGAGCACGAAACAGAGATTAAACAGAAGATAGGCTACTCCACTGGAAGTATCAGCTGGTATCCAAGAAAGAGAATAAAAGAAATCATCGGTGTCAGTAAAACTTTTTATAGCACATGGGATGAAAATGCATATAGAAAATACATGACCATGTTTTCTTTGGACGAAAACAAGAAGCCAATTGAATTGTCGCAAGGAATGAAAGTAAAGTTTAATCTTCTTCTTGCTCTTTCACATCAGGCAGAAATTTTGATCCTTGACGAACCAACAAGCGGTCTAGATCCATTTTCACGTGACGAGCTTTTGGATCTTTTTATTAACTTGAAAGAGCATGGAGTTACGATTCTTTTTTCAACTCATATCACATCCGATTTGGAGAAATGTGCTGATAATATTATCTATATAAAAAAAGGTGAAATCAAGGTTGAATCTAGAAGAGAGGACTTTATTAAAAACTACGGCTTGCCAGGAGAATCCCTTGAAGAAATATTCCTAAGGCTAGAGAAGGAGGTAAGATTATGAATGCATTATTAAGAAAAGAAATGCGACTAAGTGCACTAATACTTACCTATTTATTTATTGCATTTGGTTTTATGGCCCTTTTGCCGGGATATCCAATTCTTTGCGGAGTATTTTTTATCACGCTTGGAATTTATCAGAGCTTCCAAAGTGCAAGAGAAGCAAACGATATAGTTTACACCGCTTTATTGCCAGTTGCAAAAAGCGATGTGGTGAAGGGAAAGTTTCAGTTTGTCATTTTTATTGAGCTTTGTGGATTTATCGTCATGACAATATGTACTCTTGTTCGCATGACTATTTTATTTGATTCACAAGTATATAGGGATAATGCATTGATGAATGCGAATCCTTTCTTTTTGGGGACAGCTCTTATTCTATTTGGTCTTTTTAATGTTATATTTGTTGGAGGATTTTTTAAGACCGGATATAAAATTGGCAATCCTTTTATCTTATATATGGTTGCAGCTTTTATAACTATTGGTATTTCAGAAACACTGCATCACATTCCTGGGCTTGAGGCACTAAACGCTTTTGGATTCGATGAGATTTTTCTACAGATTATTCTTTTACTTTCTGGAATAATCGTATTTTTATTTATGACATATCTTGCATTCAGGAAAGCTACCATAGATTTTGAAAAAATTGATTTATAGGAGAATTCTATGCTTAAAGATAATCTAATCATGCTCAGAAAAATAAATGGCTATTCTCAGGAAGAAATAGCAGAAAAAATAGGTATTTCCCGTCAAGCCTATGCAAAATGGGAAAGTGGCACTACTACTCCAAATATTGATAAGGCTCTATCTTTGGCTGAACTATATGGGGTAACAATTGATGGACTAATAAAAACCGAAGAGGTTTCAGACATTGGCATCATACCACCTGCACAGAAGGGAAAGAATATTTGGGGCACAGTCACAATTGGTGATCGAGGACAGATTGTCATTCCTAAAGCAACAAGGGATCATTTTGCTATTAAAGCTGGCGACCGAATGATAGTGCTAAGCGATGAAACAGGGATCGCATTAATACCGGCAGGGCTTTTTGAAAATAGAATGCAGGAGATTATGAATAAAATTTCCGACTTTTAATTTCATATTACTTTATCATTTTTTATATGAATTTTAAGTATACTAATGATATGTAAAGATGTATAATAGAAAAGCTTCAAACAGATTATCCTTCAAGATTACTGACCAAGCAGGTCGTGATATTTTAGTTCAGCTTGATATATACACGTAATATGAAAAGTAGTGCAAATCGGAATTTGTGAGGTTAATGAAATGATTAGGCAATGCATTGATAATGACATAGATAGAGTGATGCAAATATGGCTGAATACGAATATTCAGGCACATAGTTTTATATCTGCTTATTATTGGCAGAATAACTTTGATATAGTAAAAGGGATGTTGCCCCATGCAGAAATTTATGTGCATGAAGATAATTGCACAAAGCAAATGGATGGATTCATTGGATTGAATAATAGTTATATCGAAGGTATTTTTGTAAAAGAAACAATGCAATCAAAAGGAATTGGAAGACAATTGCTGAATCATGCAAAAAAAGTCAAGTCCACATTAAAATTAAGCGTATATCAGAAAAATGAGAAAGCAATTAAATTTTATCTGCGAGAGAAATTTAAAATCCAATCTGAAAATGTAGATGACAATACGGGAGAAAAGGAATTTATAATGTTTTGGAATCGTTAATTTCCTGTGTGTCTACAACAACTAAATAACAATCATAAGCATCAATTAGAAATGATTGGTGCTTTTCAAATTTTAACGGAGGTAGCGGGTTGGCAAATAGAATAAAAGGTATTATTGTTGAAATTTGAAAGTGTTAAATGCTTAATTGCTTATTTATTTCCATGTTTAACTCAATATAAACTTTATTTTTTTCTTGGCTCAATGTTTCGGCTTCGCAAAAAATTTTGAATTCTTCCTCTGTTAGTTTTCCGTCTAATACTTTCCAAAATTCATCATGAAGTCTATCAGCACATTTTTTTGCTGTTACTGCAATATCTAAAAAGTTAATGGCTGATCCAACTTTTCCTTTTTTGCTTTCTTAACTCAGTTTTCTGTGTATATTTTGCTAGCATTAACTTCTTATTTTACTCTTTCCAAAATTTTTTGTTTCATGCTTAACTCTCCTTTTTTACATACATATATTCACGTACTATAAAAGATAAGTGAAGCCAATTGAAAGCTATCATTATACAATTAGTCAAATTAAAAAGGCTAAGAACATCTCTGCTCTTAACCTTTCATCTTGCCACCTAAAGACTCTCTGAATTATTTTTCTAAAATCCATAATTCAATGAGCCTTTTGGTGGTTTTTTTATAGATTTTTAATTTTTTCCATATCAATATCTTTGATATTATCAATTACCATATCTGCTTGTTTTTTTATTTTGTCCCATTCGTTTTTGTTGTAGGGGAAATCTTTTATGCCTACGGTTTTTATTCCAAGTTTTTTGGCAGATTTTACTGCATAGAGGGCATCGTCGAATAAAACTGCGTCTTTTGCATCAATTTTATAATTATCGAGTGCCTTTTGCCAATATTCCTTGTCGCTTTTTTTGTAAGGAAATTTATCTGGAGTCAGGATAAAATCAAATAAATTTATTATGCCAAGTCTTCTTAGGGCATTTTCTAGATGAATTTTGTCAGTTGATGAACAAATGCACATATCATAGCCATCGTTTTTTAATTTTTGTAAAATTTCAACAGCTCCGTCTTTTGCTAACAAATGATTTTTGTAGGCATCTGTTATTGTAGAAGAAAAATAATCTAAAATTTCTTTTTCGCTTTTGTCTGTGCAGACATTTTCTTTTAACCATTTTACTGTATCCAAAAATGATAAGGCTTCAATTTTTCCTTTCTCTTCAGTTGTAAGTTTGTAATTATATTCTTTTAAAAGTTTAGCTATTGGTTCTAGCCAAATGTGCATGGAATCAAGGATTGTTCCATCGCAATCAAAAAATAATTTCATAAAAACTCCTTAAAATTTTCTTATGCAAGCTTTATATTATCTTCAATGTAAGATTTTGGAAAAATTGAAGTTAATAGATTCATATAATGTTCAAAATTTATTGTTTTATTTAAACTCATTAGCTCAAGATCAACTCCAAACCATGAAATGTTTATGTCAGTTTGCCTAAAGCCCAAATTTTTGTAAAAATTCTTTCTTTTTTGCCTTTGAACAAGATTACAAGCATCTTCAACGCAAGGTTCAATTTCAATTATTATTGTTTTATTTTCTCTTTCATTCAAAAGTTCTATAGATTTTGAACCAAGACTTAACCCCCTATAATCGCTCTTTATGGCAAAATAATCAATCAAAAGCGTATCGTCGCAATCCGAATCCAAGGTGATAAACATTCCTACAAATTCATCGTCAAGCAAAATTGGAATAATTCTTCCCAAAGAATTTTCGCAAACTTTTATAATTTGGTCTAGAGGTTTTCTTTCAGCTTTTGGGAAAGCTTCTATATATAAATTTTTAATTTCTTCTAAGTGTTCTAAATAAGAATCTGATAAAATTAAATTCATAAACTTCCTTTCTTTTTTCTTTACATATATTAAATAATCATACTGCAAGAAAGCTTAAAATCAAGACATTTAGCCTGACATTCGCCTTGTGCTATAATAAAATACAAAGGAGAAATTTAAAATGAAAATATTATTAGAACTTTATTTAACTTTTTTTAAAATAGGAGCCTTTACCTTTGGAGGAGGCTACGCCATGCTTCCGCTTTTACAAAGAGAATTGGTAGATAAAAGAAAATGGATTAGTCAAGAAGAAATTTTAGATTATTACGCAATAGGGCAAACAACTCCAGGAATTATTGCTGTAAATACTTCAACATTTTGTGGTAGAAAAAGAAAGGGAAATCTTGGAGGAATTGTTGCATCACTAGGTTTTATTACTCCATCAATAATAATCATTAAAATAATTGCAAATTTCTTAAAAGAATTTTCCCATTTATTAATAATCCAACACGCCTTTGCTGGAATTAGAATTGCAGTTTCGGCTTTAGTTTTAAATACTGTAATAAATATGGTTAAAAAAACTGCTGATACAAAAATAAAAATTTTAATTTTTTTATTAACTTTTATTGCTATAGGAATTTTTTCTATTTCGCCAATAATTATAGTGATTTCTTGCGGAATTTTTGGAATTATTTTTGGAGGAAAATATGCTTAGGCTGATGTGGGAATTTTTTAAAACTGGACTTTTTGCAATTGGAGGAGGAATGGCAACTTTTCCATTTTTGCAAAAAATGGCAGAAAATTACGATTGGTTTACAAGCGAAGAATTATTAGATATGATTGCCGTTTCAGAATCAACGCCCGGAGCTATAGGAATAAATGTTGCAAGCTTTGCAGGATATAAGGCCTATGGAATCACAGGGGCAATTCTTGCAAGTATTTCTTTGATAAGTCCTGCAATAATTATAATTTTAATAATAGCAAAATCTTTGGATAAATTTAAAACTTCTCTTATTGTAAAAAACGCATTTGAATACATAAGGCCATCAACAGCTGGTTTAATTTTGGGTGCTATGTTAAATGTTATGGTAATTTCCTTATTTAATGTGAAATTATATGAAAAAACTGGAAATTTTCTAGATTTATTTCAATTAATTCAGCTTATTTTGTTCCTAGGATTTTTATTTTTATTAAGAAAATACAAAAAAATCCATCCACTATTAATAATAGGGATGGGTGCAGTTTTTGGTGTTATTTTTAAATTGTAAAAGGCAGGAATTTATACTCCTGCTTTTTTGAAATTAAAATTTTGTAGGTAAAATCGTTGCAAAATACGCCTTCCACCTATATTTTAAAATTATTTTCATAAAATCACCTAAAAGTTTTGAATCCTTATTGTCATAAAGGGCATCTCTTAAATATGGATAGAGCTTATATGATGCGTAGTTTATATTTGTCTTATTATTTGATAAGTCTTTATATTGGTCTAAAATTTCTTTTCTACAAGATTTGCTTAATTTTAAATTTTTATCATTGTAAATTTGGTGAATTTTTTCCATAAAATACTTTTGTTTTTCTTTTTTTCTCATAAATCTACCTCCAACTTGTATGATACAATAGTTCATTTATTTGTAAATGCTTAGATGCCAATGAAAAATGTGAAACTCAGCCAAATAAAAAAGCAAGAGTTGGCCCTCCTGCTTTTTTGTGATTCCATGAATCTATATTCCTTTACTTAAAATAATATACTTATTTAAAAACAAAATTCAATGAGTATTTTTTAAAAAAAGTAAAAACTGCGAAATAAAAATTATGATATAATATTTTTGTTATCGTTAACCTATACTGGTAACAGTTAGGGGGTGATTATCATAGATTATGTCATAACTTTAATAATATCTATTTTGGCAGGAATAATTTGTCATTTTACCTGCAAGTGGCTAGATAGATATTTTAACGATAATTAGCCAGAAATAAAAAAGCAGGAGTTGTCCCTCCTGCTTTTTTGTGATTATCATTATGTTGTCATAACTTTTTGTCAATTACATTATACTAATTAATCAAAAAAAAGCAAGAATTAAAACTCTTGCTTTTTAAAATATATTATTTTTTTCTAACACTAATTTTGTGAACTTCTCCTAAAATTAATGGGATGAAGGCAAGTGCTAAAATTATTATCCATTGCCAGGTTATTAATTCTAATTCAAACAAAAATCTTAATGGTCCTACGTACATTACTATTAAAAGTAGGGCAAATGATAGGATGTTTGCTTTTATTAATTGTTTGTTTGATCCAATTCCCAATTCTTTTAGGGTATATTTTGTACTTCTCACAGAAAATGCTCTCAAAAGCTCGCTTGTGATTAAGGTTGCAAAAACCATTGTGTGAGCTCCTTCGATATTTCCTGGGAAAATTAATTTTAATCCAATTATATAAGAGATCAAAACTGCAAAGGTAATTGCTAGTGATTGGACAATTAATGAATTTCTCAAATCTCCAGAAATTATTGATTCTTTTGGATCTCTTGGTTCTCTTTGCATTATATCTTTTTCTCCAGGCTCAACTCCAAGGGCAAGGGCTGGGAAAGCATCTGTTATTAGGTTTAACCAGAGTAATTGGATTGGTGTAAGTGGAGAAGGAAGGCCAAATAAAATTGATAAAAATACAATCAAAACTTCTGCAATGTTACATGAAAGTAAGAATGAAACAAATTTTCTAATATTTGCAAAAATTATTCTTCCTTCTTCGACTGCATTTACAATTGTTGCAAAATTATCGTCAACCAAAATCATATTTGCTGTATCTTTTGCAACGTCAGTTCCTGTAATTCCCATAGAAATTCCTATATCAGCATTTTTAATTGCTGGAGCATCGTTTACTCCGTCTCCTGTCATTGCGACTATTTCGCCGTTTTCTTGAAGGGCGTTTACAAGTTGTACTTTATTTTGTGGAGATACTCTTGCAAAAACTCTTTTTTCTTTGGCGATTTTTCTAATTTCATCATCTGTCATATTATTTAATTCTTTTCCTTCGATTGCTTGGTCTTTGGAATCTGCAATTCCCAAATCTCTTGCTATCGCGAAGGCTGTTTCTAGATAATCTCCAGTAATCATTAAAACATCAATTCCTGATGAGTGGCATTCTGCTACTGCTTTTTTTGCTTCTGGTCTTGGTGGATCTATCATTCCAGTAAGTCCAACAAATACCATATCTCTTTCTATATTTTCACTTGTTAAATCTTCATTTTTTATTGAATCAAATTCCCTAAAGGCGTAAGCCATTACACGAAGAGCTTGTTTGGCAAGATTTTTATTTTCATCCATTGCCTTTTGCTTTAAATCTTGTGTGAAATCTACAATTTCTCCATTTAATAAAATTTTTGAAGAATTTGAAATTATTATATCCGGAGCGCCTTTTGTCATTGCCTTATAATTTTCTTCGACGTTGTGGAAGGTTGTCATCATTTTTCTGTCAGAATCAAAAGGAATTTCTTCAATTCTTGGATGTTTTTTTTCTAAATCTTCTTGAACTATTCCCCATTTTTCAGAAAATGTAAGCATAGCGCCTTCTGTTGGATCTCCAATAATTTTATATTGGTCATTTTCCAAAACCAAATCAGCATCGTTACATAAAGTCGAAATTTTCATTAGAAGTTTTATATTTTCTTCATCTTCTATTTTTTCATCGTCAAGTTTTATGTGGCCTTTTGGTTCGTATCCACTTCCTTCAACTTCATATTCTTTTTCATTTGTCCAAATTTTTGTAATGGTCATCTCGTTTTGAGTTAAGGTTCCAGTTTTATCTGAACAAATTGCTGTTGTTGCTCCAAGAGTTTCTACAGAAACTAGAGATTTTACAATGGCTTTTCTTTCTGCCATTCTGTTCATTCCAATTGATAAAACTATTGTTACAACTGCTGTAAGTCCTTCAGGAATTGCTGCAACTGCAAGAGAGACTGCCACCATTAAATTGTCTAAAAGCGAATCGCCAGTTCTAAAATATCCAACAACAAATACAATTATACAAACAACAACTACAAGAATTGCCAAAAGTTTTGATAATTTATTTAATTGTCTTTGTAATGGCGTATCCTTATCTTCAACTTGATGAAGGCTTGATGCGATTTTTCCCATTTCTGTGTCAGAACCAGTTTGAGTAACAATTCCTCTTGCGTGTCCGTAAGTTACAATTGTTGATGAGAAAGCAAAATTTTCCCTATCGCCAATTCCTACTTCGCTATCATAAACAGCCTCAGAATTTTTTTCTGTTGCAACAGATTCTCCAGTAAGAGAAGACTCGTCGATTTTTAAATTTGATGATTCCAATAAACGCATATCAGCTGGAACAATATCGCCAGTTTCAATTACAACTACATCGCCTACAACCAATTCTTCTGCTTTTACTTTTATTTTTTTGCCATCACGAATTACGCTTGCTTCGGGTGATGACATTTTTTGCAAGGCCTCAACAGAATCTTCAGCTTTTCCTTCTTGAATAATTGACATAATTGCATTGATAATAACGATAGCAATAATTATAAAACATTCAACTTTATCGCCTGTAAAAGCTGATACGATTGATGCAACTATCAACAAAATTACCATAGGATCAATAATTTGCTCGGCAATTTTTTTGCCAAGAGATTTTTTCTTCTTGGATTCAATTTTATTTGGGCCGTTTTCTTCAAGACGTTTTGCTGCAAGTTCGCTTGACAAGCCTCTTGCGCTATCTGAGTCAAGTTTTTTTACAATTTCATTTTTTTGACCTAAATAGTCCATTCCTACCTCCTTAAATTTTTTTATTTTAATTTTTTTTCTTTACAAAAAGAAAAGACTTCTGGCAAATCGCCAAAAGTCTTGCTACCAAGTGGTTTATTCAACCGGGTTAAACCGTAATGACGATTGAATAATTAAGCTACTCCCTCTTGTTGATATAATTATATGTTAAATATTTTAAAAATCAATTTTAATTTGAAGCGTTAGCTGCAGCATCATCTCTATTTTTCATTTCATTTATGCAAAGACAAAGGGCAATCAAAACCAAAGTAAAATTTTCGTCATAAACCGTAAGCTCATATTGGTCGCTAAAAGCAAAAAATTTCTTATTCATATCAGCAATCAAATTATTTTGGTAATAAACTTCAAAATCATGGTCCATAAAAGATCCCTTTAAATTTAATTCTTTTCCATCGTAAAAAGCATCGACTCTCCTTTTTAAAAAAGATAATTTTTGATTTATTTCCATACGACTTCCATCACAAAAATCAACATAATAAGTTTGGAGAAAAGAAAGAATTTTTTTGGAAATATTAAATAAAATATTTCCATTCATATCTTTTAATTTCGCCTCATAACCTACGAATTTAAAATCTTGGTCAAAAAAGAAAACTTCCTTTCCATTTTCATCTAAAATCGGATACTTATCTGTAATTTTAAAAAATTTTTCCTTAAAATAATATTTTTTCATAAAAAACTCCAATCTGCTTTTTTAATTTATACCCTCAAAAATATAATAAAACAAAAAAATAAATTATTTGTAAAGTCTTTTGTCTTTGTGTTGACATTTATAATCTAGGGTATAAAATTAGATAAGATACGCCTTTGAATTAGGCTTTAAATTTTATTAGTTTTTATATAAGGAAAGAAAATGAGAAATATTAGTAAAAATAAACAAAATTTTTTGGAAAAATTATCAGATGAAATTACATCAAATCCACCCTTGTATTTAACTTTGGGTTTTGCGATTTTGATTATTATTGGAGGATGTATTTTATCTTTGCCGATTTTTACAAGAAGTGGCAAGGCTACAAATTTAGTTGATTCGATTTTTGTTGCCTCATCTGCATCTTGCGTTACGGGACTTACAACTGTAAATACGGCTGAACATTGGAATACCTACGGTCATATTTTAATTTTGATTTTAATTCAAATTGGAGGACTTGGTGTAATGACTTTGGCTACACTTTTTCCACTACTTTTGAGAAAAAAAATCGGTTTAAAATCTAGGCAAATTTTGAAAGAACAATTAAATATCGACACCCTCCAAGGTATTATGAAATTATTTAGATATGTTTTGGTTTTTACTTTTTTGGTAGAAATTTTGGGAGCAATTTTATTATCCCTTCGCTTTGTGCCGATTTTTGGAATGGCAAAGGGCTTGTGGTATTCTATTTTCCATTCGGTTTCTGCTTTTTGTAATGCAGGCTTTGACCTTTTGGGGGATTCAATTTATCCATACAGAAATGATAATTTAATAAATATAACTCTTATGAGTTTGGTCGTAATCGGTGGACTTGGTTTTATGGTTACAGCAGAAATTTTTAGAAAAAAATCTTTCGAAAAATTATCAACTCACGCCAAATTAGTTTTGATAATAAGCGCAAGTCTTATTGTTATAGGAACGCTTGCTTTTTATTTAATCGAAAGCCAAGCTGGTGGAGTTTTGTACAAAGAAGGATTTAAAAATTCCATAATGCAATCAGCTTTTCAATCAGTTTCTGCAAGAACTGCGGGATTTTATTCTGTAAAATTAAATCAAATGCACGATACAAGTGTTTTGCTTTTGATAATTTTGATGGTAATAGGGGGTTCTCCAGGATCAACTGCTGGAGGATTAAAAACAACAACTTTTGGAGTTTTGATTTTATCAACAATTTCGATTTTTAAACAAGAAGATGAAGTTACAATTTTTAAAAAACATATAGAACCCAAAATCATTAGAAAGGCCCTTGCGATTATAATGGTTTATTTGGGACTTATATTTATAGTTATTTTTATTTTGTCATTGAGCGAAAATTTTAAAGTGATTGATATTTCTTACGAAGTTTCATCAGCCTTTGCAACCGTTGGAGCGAGTAGAGGAATCACAGGGGACTTGTCAACACTTGGAAAAATTTTGATAACAATAAGTATGTATCTAGGAAGAATTGGCCCAATGACTATGGCTTATTCATTAGGATTAAAATCAAAAACAAAATATATAAGATTTCCAGAAGCAAATATTAGTATAGGTTAGGAGAAAAAAATGATAAAAAGTGTAATAGTTTTAGGAATCGGAAGATTTGGAGAAAGAGTTGCAACAAAACTTTTTGAAGATGGATTAGAAGTTATGGCGGTGGACAAAGATTACGATTTAGTTCAAAATATTTCGGGAAAAGTAACAAGCGCTGTTCAATGCGATATTTCAAATGACAAGGCACTAGAAGAATTAGGAATGGGAAATTTTGATGTGGCAGTAATAGCGACAGGAGAAAGTCTTGAGGCGTCAATGGCTGCAACTTTATTTGCCAAAGACCATAATGTAGAAAAAATTATAGCCAAAGCAACATCAACAAATCACGCAAGAATTTTGAAAAAAATTGGAGCAGATCAAATAATTTTTCCAGAAATTGATATGGGAGAAAAACTTGCAAGAAGCATAGCAGGATCAAATCTCCTACAATTTTTCCATTTTTCAGACGATTATTCTATGATAGAATTAAAAGCCTACGATGAGCTTGTAGGAAGATCTCTAAAAGAAATAGATTTTAGAAAAAAATATAAAATGATGGTAATAGCTTATAAAAGAGATGGAGAATTAATAATAAATCCAGAAGCAAATTGGAAAATCGAAAAAGATGATACTTTGGTATTATTAGGAGATAGCGATCATGCAGATAAGCTCCAAAAAGAAGTTGACAAATATAAATAAAAATCAAGATAGGAAAACGAAAATTTATCTTATAAATATTGAAAACAAAAGGATGTAAAAATTCGTGAAAAAAGTTTGCATTTTTTAAAAATCATGCTATAATAATATTAGCTAGTAAATAGCTAGGTTTTTCATTATTAATTCCTTATAGTTTTCCCTATAGAAAATTCATATTTAAGATCTTCATACTCCTTGTTTTAGATAACTTTATATTTCAATTTTAGTTATTAAAATCATTTACTATTTTTACATAATAGTGATTAATATTTCAATATGTTTATTTTATCATGTAATATTAAATTATGTTTTAGGGAATTAAATATTAAAATATATGTTCATTTTTAGATGCGGATTATCTATTGAGTTTATAAAATATTAGCTAATGATAGTTCTCTAATGACTGTTCATACGTTTATTTAGAAGAGGAGTAGATGTTTAGAAGATTTTATAAAAAAGATTTGACAAACAAAAAACACTAGTGTATACTAGTGATAACTAGAAAAACTAAATGATTCTAGTTAAAAATAAATTGGAGGATATTTAAATGAAAGTAGGAATAGCTTTGCCTGTTACGAAAGCAGGTTTTTACAACCCTGATGAAGTTTTAGAATTACATTTAAAAAAATCAATAGATGAAGGAGCTGTATATTTTAGTACTGATAATCGAATCTCTTCAAAAAAGGCTTCTTTAGTCGATTTTGTTTTACTCGTTAATAAGGATTTTTCATATTTAGCAGATTTAGAAGAATATAAAAATTTTGAGAATAAAGGTACGCCACCAGATGCAAAATTATTTGCTCCAGAGCCGTTTGTTCTAGATGAAAACTTACATTGGTTTAAAATATCTAATATTAAAGAAATAAGCAAAGAAAAACTAAATTTATTTAAAATGGATAATGAAATCACAGAATCCAAATACCATGGAGTAGGCAATTACGTGCAAAATACTGGTCGTTTACAAGTGTTTTATTTTAAAAAAATTTAACACACAGATATGATTTTAATATATAAGAACTAAGTATACTTAGGGTTATAAAATAGAATGAAAAGAAGTGAACATTTTAAAGGAGTTAAAGATGACAGAAGAAAACAAAACATTAGAAAATTTTGAGAATGAAAAAAATTATTGGATTATTCCAATGGACTTTAATATATATCAATTCTCTGAAATGAAAAAAGAGTGGGATAAATATAAGTCTATAAAATGGAAGATACCAGGAGAAGTCATATATGATAAAAATATAAATGATTATAAGTTAATTAAATCATCTTCAAGATTTAAAAATTTAAAGAAAAGAGATATTATATATTTTTATGTTTTTAATCTTCCGATGGGAGAGAAAGCAAGAGTATTACTAAGAGGGGAAGTAGTGGAAGAAAAAAGTCTAATGCTTTATAAAGAAGTTTATTCAAATAGTGAAAGCGAAGAAAAAGTATACGCGTTTAAAATAGGCAATTTATCTACGCTAGGAGAAGACAAATTATATAATAATTTCTTTTTTACTATAGATGACATTAATTCTAAAAGCGGTAGTTCAATAGATCATCCAAGAGGAAAATTCTGGTTAAGCAGAAAAAATAAGAATTTAAGTATTGAGCTAATAAATATATTAGAAAAATACTTTAAGAAAGACGGCTGGGATAAAGATATAGAAAAATTAATAAAATTTTTTAATAGAACCTGTTTTTTTGAGGGGAAAATAGGAAATAAAAATGATCACAAGACCTTTATTAGAAAAAATGGACTTAAATACTATGAAATACATCACTTTATACAAAAAAATCAAAAAAATAAAAATAAACCATTACATAATCTTAAAGAAGGTGATAGTAAAGCTGTTATTTATGGAGAAAAAAATGAATTAACATTATGTCCTAATTGTCATAAAAAGATTCACTTTGGCACTATTGAAGATATTGAGGAGATGTTAAAAATTGCATTAGAAGATGATGGAATAAAAGAAATTTTATCTAGTAAATGTATACAAGATGTTATTGGTGGGGATGAGGAGATTAAAAAATGGATTTTAAAAATGTATAACTGCTCAAATTGATTTATTAAAGCAGTTGTAATCAAAACACGATTAGTTCTGTGAGCGTGGTTTGGCAGCTATAAAAGATTTATAATATAATACCTTAATATATTTAATAATTTGAGGGAAATTTTAGGAGATTGTATGTTAAAGTTATTTGAGAGAACACGCACAATTAATGACAATAAGTTAACGATAGTTATTGGGAAAGATAAAGATATTTTGAGAAATATGATTTATTATATACCTTGGATTGAAGATTTTAATATGTATAATTTTAGAAAAGCAGATTTTGCTATAAATGTAAACGATGATGAATTTTTATCGTGCATTGATAATAAAAATACTATGCCTACTTTTCAAGGTGAAATTAAGCCATATCAGGTTAGCAGTATAATTATAGTTGAAGATTTGATTAGTTATGATTTTTTGAGAAGTTTTCATAATCTTGAATCTTTATATCTTGAAAACACTTACAACTTAAAAGACATATCATTCATTGAGGGAATGATAAACTTAAATTATTTGAGCATTAATGGTTCTAAAGTAGATAGTATTGATTCTATTATAAAATTAATTAAAAATCAATTAAATTTTATAGAAGAGGTAAAGGGGGAAGACTATTACTATGGTACTCATCTACTTTCACATTTAGCAATAACAAATTCTAATATTTCTGATATTAGTAAGTTTGCAAATGTAGATTTACAACTATTTGAGTTAGTACTTAGTAAGAATAAAATTGAAAATGCAAATGCTATAATAGGAAAAAACATAAATAATATTGACCTATCTAACAATTTGATAAAAGACGTAAAAGAGATTGTATCAAGTAGAAGTAGTGAAAATAATAGATCAATGGTATCATCTAATTTATTAATTTTATCAAATAATCCAATAGAGACAATTTTTACTGAAAATCAACTTGAAGAGATTAGTAAACATTGTAGGCTGATATTACCTAAAAATTGCTACGATAAAGCATCTATTTCTTAAAAAAATTCCAAGTGATTTGTTCTATTCTACTTGAGAATAGTATGATAAATGAATACTAATCGATTATAAACTATCATTTCGATAGTAATAAAGAGTAGCTACATTTAAAAAAGAAATACCCTTATATTTATGGAAGTATTCTATAAATAAAGAAAGATTTATAGTAGAGTAAGAAGTAAATTATTATTGTGTGATTATTATACGATAAGTAATATACGATAAGTAAATTCAATATATTTTCTATTAAAATTTGTGAAAATTATTGCTATAATAATACTTTATCATGTATACTAAGTAACATATAAACTACCACAATAATTATTAATGTAAAATACCTTGAAACATAAAAAAGTATAAAATGGTTGCTATTTTATGCCAAAATTGAAAAATTTAAAATTATATAGATTTGACGATAATTTCCAATTATATCTTAATATATAAATTAATATGAATTGCTAAAGTTTTGCTATATAAAGGCACTAATTTTTAAGACCAAGGCTATATGAAAAGTTCTATATATAATAGTTTATTATCTTGACAAGAAAATAGCGCCTATTGAGACGATATATTGATATCGTCTTTTTTATTTTTTACCAATTGAAATAAAAAATCCCTGTAGTATATTGAAAAAAATAAAAGGAGAAAATTATGTTTTATTTTGACAGAACTTATATTTTGGTTCTTATTGGAATTTTTATAAGTAGTATAGCTCAAGCTAATATTCAAAGAAAATTCGATAAGTACAAAAAAATAAAAACTCAAAAATCTATTACAGGTTTTGATGCTGCAAGATATATTTTGTCTACAAATTCTTATAATGACATTTCTATTAAAAAAGTTGGAGGATCTTTGTCTGATTATTTTAATCCAATTAATAAAGAAATTGCTTTATCAGAAACTTCTATGACTGACACTTCAATTGCATCTCTTGCAGTTGCAGCTCACGAGTGCGGTCACGTTATCCAATATAAAAAAGGTTATATTCCTTTAAAAATAAAATCTTATATAGTTCCTGCTGTAAATCTTGGATCAAAATTATCTTTTCCTATGATTTTGTTGGGAATTTTTCTTTCTATGGGAAAATTAATTAGCATTGGAATATTTTTATTTTCTTTTGTTTTGATTTTTCAAATTATTACTCTTCCTGTAGAATTTGATGCATCAAGAAGAGCTTTAAAAGTTTTGGATGAATCTGGTATGCTTGTTGGTGTTGAAAATGATTATGCAAAAGATATGCTAAAAGCTGCAGCTTTAACTTATGTGGCAGCTACAATTTCTACTGCTTTACAATTTTTAAGACTTTGGATTTTGTTTGGCAATAGGCGAGATGATTAAAAAAATTAACAAGGCTAAAATATTTTAAAATATTTGGCCTTGTTTTTTTATATTTTTATTGCATATCAATATTCTTGAATCTCTACTATTTTAGTGTACAATAAAAATAAGATTCGAATTGAATCTTTATTTATTATTTGAAAGGTCAGAGAAAGTCAAAGAAATCGAGGTAAATCTATGGCAGGACTAACGTCTGATATAGAAAAATTCTTGAAAGCTCTTTTGGAAGATACTCAAGATGGTTTTGTAGAAATTGGAAGAAATGATTTGGCAACAAGATTTGAGTGCTCTCCTAGCCAAATTAATTATGTGCTTTCTACAAGATTTACTCCATACAATGGATATTTAATTGAAAGCAAAAGAGGCGGCAACGGCTTTATAAGAATTATTACTATAGTTGAAGATGAAGATGATTATATAAAATATATTATTAAAAATTTAGATAAAGAATTAACTGAGGAAAGGGCAAAAAGTTTTTTTACGGAACTTTTTAACAAGGGATATATGAACGAAAATGAATTGGGAATTGCAGTCTATGCTATCCTTGATAAGTCCCTTATGAATGTAGAAAAAAATAAGAGAAATTTAGTAAGGCATGATATAGTAAAAAATATTTTACTTAGCTTTCTAATAAGGAGTTAATTATGAAGTGTGACAGATGCGACAACGAAGCAAATGTAACTGTAAAAGCAATTATAAATGGCATAGAACATGATTTCCACTTGTGCAATGATTGTATGGAAAAATTATCCAAAGGCGAAGGAAATTTTCTTTTTGATGGAAATGAAAAAGATATTGATATAAATAATTTTGATTGGAAAAGCTTGGTAGATAAATTTGTTCCAAGCCTTGACCAAATTATCGATTCTTATTATGATTACAAAATTTCCAAAAATAATTTTTCTTATGATTATTTTTCATCATTAAAAGAAGAAACTTGTCCAAAGTGTGGGAATTCTTTGACAAATATAAAAAGTGGAGTTTTTGGATGTCCTCATTGCTATGAAATCGACAAAAAACTTACGGTAGAAATTTTGAAGGCTGTAAATAATTTGAAAAAATATGACGGAAAATTTCCAAAAAAACACAGAGATTTCAGAGAAGTGGCAATAAAAATTAAAAATTTGCAAGAACAGTTGCAAAAATCAGTTGAGATTGAAGATTTTGAAAAGGCTCAAGATCTTAAAGAAAAAATAGATGAATTGAATATGAAGGTGAGAAATTGATAGATTATTATAAGGACATAATACTTGAAAACAACTTATCTTTGAAAAGAAATATTGAAGGATATAATTTTCCCATAAGTCTTTCGGAAAAAGATTCTCTAGAAATTATTGAAAAATTTAGGGAAATTTATGGGGATGAATTGATACTTTTAGATGAGATAGATGAAAATACTTTAAATAAACTTATTAATGCAGGAATAATTACAGAAGATTCAAAAAATAAAGAAGCTGTGATTGGTTTTGTTTTTGAGGATGATTATATTCTTGTTATAAATGATAAGGATCATATTTCTATAAATATTTCAAATTTTGGAGAAGAAATCAAGCTTGCTTATGAAAGGGCGATGGAAATTGAAGAAGATTTGGATAAAAAATTTGATTTTTCTTTTTCTCCTCAATATGGATATTTGACAAGTTTTGGTAGAGATTGTGGCAATGGAATTGAAATAAGGTTTAAATTATTTTTGTTTGGACTTTTGGATAATACCCAAGCATATCTAACTTTAAAATCAAGTCTTGCTCATGATGGAATTTATTTTACAAGATTTGTTCCAGAATATTTTAAATCCTATGACGATGATATTTATATTTTGAAAAATTTCGGAAATTATAGGGAAAAAATTGACGAATATTTGGAAAATTTTGAAAATATTTTAGATACAATCGTTAGAAATGAGAGAAGATTTAGGAGAGATTTTCAATCTTTAAATGGATTAAATGATGAAGATATAAAAGATTCTATAAAAATTTTGGAAGATAATTTGGAAAGCAAAAATTTAAAGACTTTAACAGCCATGATAAATTGTCTTTATGATTTAAAAAAATATAATATTTTGGGTTTTAAAACAAAATTATCAAATCAAGAAATTGAGTATTTGATTTTCAATATTACAAAGGATAAGTACAAGGGCAACCGTGACAATGAAAGATATGAATTTTTAAATTCGTACATGGAGGCTAGATAATGGAAAATAACAAATTAAATAGGCTAACAGGTCAGGCTCGAAGGGAATCTTATTCTCTTAGCCACGATTATATAGGAGTTGAGCATTTGCTTTTGGCTCTTATGAAAACAGGTTCTCTTGCGACAAAGGCTTTGGAAGAAGCTGGTGCAAATTACGAACTTTTAAGGTCAATTGTAATAAATAATATTGGCAAAGGCTCTGCGGTAAGACCTGCAAAGGAATATTCTAATAAAGTAAGACAAATTTTTGATAGGGCAAGACTTTTTGCCCAAAAAAGAAAAAAAGTTTCTGCAAGCGAAGAAGATGTCCTTCTTGCAATTTTAAATGACGATGATTCATTTACAAATTTAATGTTTATGTTGTCAGGTCTTGATAAAAAAATTATCAGAGACAATTTGATTCGTTTGCAAAAAGAAGAAAAATCTTCTAATACATCTAACAATTTGAGTGAAAATTTAAAAAAATTTGCCAAAAATTTAAACGAAATGGCAGAGGTTGGAAAAATTGATCCAGTTATTGGAAGGGAAGATGAAGTTGAAAGAGTTATTCAAATTCTTTTAAGAAGAACAAAAAACAATCCGATTTTGATTGGAGATCCAGGAGTTGGAAAAACTGCCATAATCGAAGGACTTGCCCAAAGAATTGTTGATGGAAAAGTTCCTTTTGTTATGAAAGAAAAAACTATTGTTTCTCTTGATCTTGCAAGCATGATTGCAGGAACAAAATATCGTGGAGATTTTGAAGATAGACTTAAAAAATTATTTGGAGAACTTGAACAAAGAGAAGATGTAGTTTTATTTATTGACGAATTCCACATGGTTTTGGGAGCTGGCGCAAGTGAAGGATCTATGGATGCGGCAAATATTTTAAAACCAATTCTTGCCAAAGGCGATATTCAAATTATTGGTGCGACAACAATTGATGAATATAGAAAGCACGTAGAAAAAGACCAAGCTTTAACTAGAAGAATGCAACCAGTCCATGTTGAAGAGCCGAATAAAGATGACACGATAAAAATAATTGAAGGATTAAAAGATAAATACGAAGACCACCACAAGGTAGAAATTACAGATGAGGCTATAAAAGCTGCAGTAGATTTATCACAAAGATATATTCAAGATAGATTTTTGCCAGACAAGGCAATTGACGTAATTGATGAGGCTTGTTCAAAAGAAAGAATTAAAAATTATAAGGAAAATAAAAATCAAGTTTCAAAAAAAGAAATCTTAGATAAGCTCATTGAAGAAAAAAATATGGCTATAAACGAGCAAAATTTTGAAAAAGCCGCAAGCCTAAGAGATCAAATAAATGAAACTCGCGAAAAGCTTGAAAAAGAAGAAAAGAAAACTGATTTAAAAATTTCTTTTGATGAAGTTGCAAAAATTGTTTCATCTTGGTCAAAAGTTCCGATAACAAAATTAACAGAAGACGAAAAACAAAGATATATGGATCTTGATATTGACCTTAAAAAAGAAGTTATAGGTCAAGATAAGGCGATTGATAAAATTTCTCACGCTATAAAAAGAGCAAGAGTCGGCCTAAAAGATCCAAAAAAACCAATAGGTTCATTTATTTTTGTAGGGCCAACAGGAGTTGGTAAAACATATCTTGCAAAATCTTTGGCAAAAAATTTATTTGGAGATATGGATAATCTAATCAG